>Ga0256870_1000062_pt1 | contig 27969 bp, 28 predicted proteins | sample RumenRJG_06RNA_FD_186079 | JGI IMG/M metagenome (GOLD analysis project Ga0256870, IMG submission 186079) | Metatranscriptome of bovine rumen microbial communities from Lethbridge, Alberta, Canada - Rumen RJG_06 (Metagenome Metatranscriptome) | ecosystem: Host-associated > Mammals > Digestive...
ATTGGTTGACAATAGTGTCGAGACGGCTCCGAGTAAACGAATCATCAAAGCCCTTAAAGACAAGTATCATTACGACAAACCCAAGACAGGAACTGAAATAACTGATAAGATAGGTATTGATACCCTTAGAGCCAAATGCCAGCACTTTAACGAATGGCTTACAAAAATAGAAAACACCTGCAAGTAATTAGCTCGTTGAGGAGATAACAGTAGGAATAAGAAATCACGCCAAGCATACGAAAATCCGTTAGATTCGTGCAATCCGTGTTCACAAAATAATAATTCTCTAATTCTCTAATTCTTGATTATGCCCTACACTGATTTCTCTGAGATAGATAGGCTTCAATCCGAGTGGTTGAGGATGCGGAAGGCTCAAAGGTGATGAACTACCATCCCCCTTAAATTGAAAAGTAATGAAAGTAGCATATACACTGGCAAGTAATATTTACCAGCCATCAGACATAGAACGTGCTTTGCTCTGTGCTGAAACAGCAGCGCATCAGAAGGGAAAGGCAGTGAGGATAGTGCTAGAAAGCAAGGCGCAAATCCCTGTGTTGAATGGTGTGAATGGGTTAACTGTTAAAGGCAATACCTTTTCCTTTAACAATATACAAGGTACTATTGAAACACGTCTTCAGTATAAAGGAGCAAAAGGTGAAATAATCCTAACGGTATGCCCAACTCTTCAGTTGTTACAGAAGTTGCAGGATTCAGGCGTCAGTATGCTGATTGTCGTTCCTGAGATGACAGCCAGCACAGATATCTACCATTGGCTTGACCTTTATTCCGCAATGGATATTCAAAGTGGTAACTTCCTGCAAGGCATCGCTTCGCCAGTCCCAGGAGTAATGCGTGCAGTTGGATATCTGAAGGACTATAGCCTGCGGATGAATATTCTTCTGACAAGCGTTCCTGTTTACTCAGGCGAGATAGCTGATGTGGCTAATACCTTAAAGAAGCAGGGAATAGTAGCGAATTATGAAGAGGTGCTAAAATATTGCCTCTACCGAGGATTAAGTTTTGGCGAGGCCTGTGTTGTCGCAAAAGCTTTCAGCCAGAAGTCCTTGTTGAAGATGCGTGGTAATCCTAATTTTGGTCTTTACTGGAATAACATTAATGATCCCAAATGGGAGCAAAATCCGTAAGTGTAATTATGAAGTGACCCCTGTCCTCTGTCATCCAAAGGAGCGTTAATTTTTGCAGCTCGCTGTCCTTCGTGCGTTTCGTGTCATCCGTGTTCGAATAGTAATAATTCTCTAATTCTTGATATGAGTGAAGATTACTCTTCAATTGATAAGTCCCAACTCATCTCCATGATCCACTTTTTTGAGAAACGTGATGAGGAGAGTAAGAAGGAGAACGGGGCACTTAAGGAACTCATTAAGGAACTGCAAGAAACCCATAAGCAGGATGTGAAGACCCAGTTGAACCTAATGAAGTCTATCGACAGTCTGACCAATCAGGTCGCAGACCTCACCACTCAGAATAAGACCTTTCAGCAGAAAATCAATGACCTGTTATCTAAGAGATAAGTTTAAGTATGCCCATGCTCAAGTCAATATGACGTCAATGCTAATTAATGATTAATTATATGGTCGATTATATGGCAATTAATGTTAACTGTTTGTCTCTTAACTAGAAAATTCTACCTATAAATCATGCTTTTTGTCGCTTGACTTCAAAATCTACATCTTCCCTCAAAAAATTTGTTTGTTTCAAATATTTGTAGTACCTTTGCACCCGTATAGCACTTGTTTCCTAAGTACTCTACGGGTGTTTCACCCTCGTGTAGAGGTGGTAATTCGTTGAACTATACCCTTTTAGGTCCTTTCCTTATCAGTCCTTTTACATAGTAAACGGGACAAGGGAAAGAGCACCCTAAAGTCAAACATTTGATTGAAAGGTATAAGTTTTTAATCCTCGAACGACCCATCTCTCATGTTTTTTCTAATAACGATGTAATAGAAAGAAAACAACGATATGATTACAACAGTAGATACGCAGGCTCAGCAGAAGATGGTTGAGGATAGCCTTACCCGTGCTTTCGACGAGTTACACGCTGGCGTGGTGCGTGAGCGCCCTAAACTCTAGTTCATCAGCTTAGCCTGCAGGTGGCTTGTTTGACAGCTGATAATAAGAAACTCCAGCAGCAAATTGATGAATTGTTGAAACAGATATAAAATAAACAAAGCGAATAATTATGTGTCAGACAGCAGTTATATCTCACCATATTGGTCGGATTGGTCGGCGTTCTTTTGACCGCCGCATGCGTATGGCTTCTCCGCTCTTCACTGAGAAGCGGGGTGAGATGGCCCGGCTCTTAAATGATGTTGACCGTCTCAGCAATCGCCTCCATGATGAATTTATCTCCATCACCGAGGAAGACTATCGTATGTTTGGCCCCGAACTGAAGATTGTCATCAGCACGTTGAAAGCTCTGCGGCGCGAGAGTCAGCCACGTGCCGACCTCAAGCATTACGATGAGCGTATGCGCCAGCAGATTGCTGACTTGGAGGAACTGGACCACGACATTTATGTATTCCGTGTGAAAGCCCCGAAGAACAAGGTACTTCAGGAAGCCATGTCGAAAATAAGCAAGTTGGACTTAGCTAAGTTACCCTTTTAGCTATGGTGAATTTTGCGAGTGTCACCACATTTAGGATGCGTCTTTCAGCACTTCTTAAGGTGAAACGTGGCGTATATGCTGCAGTTCCCGACGAGATATGTATTGCTTTCAAGAATGCCACGATAGAGCAGATTCGCCAAAATCGTGATATGGTTCTTTTGAACAATGATGCTGTCGTGATTAAGCTTCGTTTGCCAGACAAGAAACAGCATCTTTCCAAGGCAGACGGTTATCGTTTGATATATTTGGTGTTGAAGGAAAAGTCAGTTGTCATTTTGCTTGATGTTTACCCCAAGCGAGGTCCTTCGCAGCAGTTGGACATTGACGATAATGAAATCGCCCGTTTGGTTGAAGAATTCTATGTTGAGTTGGATTCCGGAGTCTTGGTGGCTCATGACATTAATGACCGCTTAAAAGAAATTAATTAGAAACAATTGACTTACCCTTCATCCATCATCCATCATCCATCATACATAGATTATGTCAATAATCTCAGACGCTATCCAAGCAAAGTGCCTCGCCTTCAGCGATCGTATAATCAAACTGAATGACTATCTGCTGAAGGAGGCTGCAAACAAGCAACCTGCCTATAAGATTATAAAAGGTAAGCGAGTCTACGAAAAGTCAGTACCTGTCTATTTGCAATCTGTATCGAATCTCTGTAACCAATTACTTCGGGCTGGAACGAGCATAGGAGCAAATAACGCCGAAGCAACTGGAGCGATAAGTAAGGCTGACTTCAAATCAAAAAGCTACATTGCACTAAAGGAGGCACGTGAAAGCCTCTATTGGTTGGAACTATTACATAGAAATAACTATTTGACAGATGTTCAATTCAATAGTCTCTATGGGGACTGTGAAGAACTGGTGAAGGTGCTAACCCACCGATGCAAGAAATTGGATGGAGTAGAATAACATCATCCATCATCCCTCAAACATCATACATCTAACGTAGTGAAGGTGTTAACTCATAGATGTAAAAAGCTAGATGGCGTGGAATAACATCATCCATCATCCCTCAAACATAATACATCTAATGAAGAACTGGTAAAAGTGTTAACTCACCGATGCAAGAAATTGGATGGAGTAGTAACATCAAACATCATACATCATCCATCAAACATCTTCTCACATCATCCATCAAACATCTTCTCACATCATCCATCAAACATCATCCATCTTTCATTGGAGTGGGGGGGGAGTAGTAACATCAAACATCATACATCATCCATCAAACATATGTAGGATTAACATAAATGGTAAAGTGAAATAACATATCGGTTAATCCCCGGAGGATTATAATAATTGAAAGAATGATACTATGTGTGGAATAGTAGGATATATAGGAACGCGTGAAGCATACCCAATACTGATTTCAGGCCTTCACAGGCTTGAGTATCGTGGATATGATTCTGCTGGTGTAGCACTATTGGGCGATGGCCAGCAGCAGATTGCCGTCTATAAGGCCAAAGGCAAAGTATCAGCTTTGGAAGAGGTGGCAAAGGAGAAGGATTGTAGCGGCACCATTGGCATCGCCCACACCCGATGGGCCACCCATGGCGAACCCTCAGTGGTCAATGCACACCCTCATCTTTCAGAGAGTGGCAATTTGGCTTTGGTGCATAATGGCATCATCGAGAACTTCTCTGTCCTTCGCGACCAGCTTAAAACTAAAGGCTACACCTTTAAGAGTGCCACCGACACCGAAGTTCTGGTGCAGCTCATTGAATATTATGAGAATAAGCACCATTGCAATCTCCTCTCAGCCGTGCGTTATGCCCTCAATAAGGTCATTGGCGCCTATGCCATTGTGCTGATCGACCGTCGCCAGCCTGACACGCTGATTGCCGCTCGCAAGAGCAGTCCATTGGTAGTGGGCATAGGAGAAGACAATAATGAGTTCTTTATTGCCTCTGATGCAACACCTATTGCAGAATACACCAGTCATGTGGTGTATATCGATGATGAGCAGATTGTGAAGATAGAGCGGGGTAAGGAGATGGAAATCTCCAATCTTCAGGCAGAGCATGTTGATGTAGATGTCACTGAAATTGATGTCGATTTGAACATGCTCGACAAGGGAGGTTTCCCTCACTTCATGCTCAAGGAGATCTTCGACCAACCCAAGTGCTTGGAAGACTGTATGCGTGGGCGCTTGGAGGCGATGGACAAGCGCTTAAAGATTGAACCAGAGAATATCCAATATGGTATAAACCTTTCAGCAGTCAACCTCTATGGCGATAGATTACTTAAAGCCCGCAGGTACATCATTGTGGCTTGTGGCACCAGTTGGCATGCAGGCCTTATTGGCAAGCAGCTCTTTGAGACTTTCTGCCAGATTCCCGTACAGGTTGAATACGCCTCTGAGTTCCGATACAGAAATCCAGTCATCAATGATGACGATGTGGTCTTTGCCATCTCACAGAGCGGCGAAACAGCCGATACCCTTGCTGCCATTGAGTTGGCACGTAGCCAAGGTGCCTTTGTCTTTGGCATTGTCAATGCCGTAGGCAGCAGCATTGCCCGCAATACAGATACAGGCACCTATATCCATGTAGGTCCTGAGATTGGTGTTGCTTCAACTAAGGCGTTCACTGGTCAGTTGACGGTTCTCACCATGCTTGCACTCACCTTGGGACATAAGAAAGGCTTCCTTTCCGACGAATACTTCTCTCATTATACCGAGGAACTCTCCAAGATACCATCTATGATAGAGCAGGTGTTAAAGCAGAACGATCATATTGCCGAGATTGCTAAGACCTTCACCTATGCCCATAACTTCATGTATCTGGGCCGTGGCTGGAACTTCCCTGTTGCTTTGGAGGGTGCATTAAAACTGAAAGAAATCAGCTATATTCATGCAGAGGGTTATCCTGCAGCAGAAATGAAGCACGGCCCTATTGCCCTGATTGATGCAGATATGCCAGTGCTGTTTGTGGCCACCCACCATCAGCAATATCAGAAGATTGTTTCGAACATGGAAGAGGTGAAGGCACGTGGTGGCAGAATCATAGCTGTGGTAACAGAAGGCGATGAGCAAGTCAGAGAGATTGCTGATCAAGTGATAGAAGTACCTCACACACTGAACTTCTTAGCACCACTATTGAGTGTGATTCCACTCCAAATGCTTGCCTACCATGTAGCGGTTCTTAAAGGATTGAATGTTGACATGCCAAGAAACTTGGCCAAGTCGGTTACTGTAGAATAAATATGAGTGAAGTAAATATTGAAATAAAGGGTATTGCAGACCGCGAAGACTTGCAAAGATGGGAAGACCATATGCTTGCAAAGGCGAAATGTTGGAATCAGTTTTGTGATGGTCTTTATAGTGAGAACGAGATTCGTGCAGTACATGTGGTAAAGGAAGATAATACTGACACTACTTATCTTACAACACTATGTGAAGACTGTATCAAATATACTAGGAGTTATGGTGTCTTAGTGGATGAAAAGTACCTAATGGTAGAACCGAATAAACAATAATAATCGATTCTGAATTAAAACGTGGTCGCGCAGCTATGCAGTTCGATACTGCCAGTCAGAACGAATAATCAGTTTTTTATTATGAAAAAAGTAATGTTGGTATTCGGAACCAGGCCAGAGGCTATCAAAATGTGCCCTTTGGTAAAGGAGTTCCAGAAACACCCCGATGAGTTTGAAACAATTGTGTGTGTAACAGGTCAGCATCGCGAGATGCTTGATCAGGTATTGACCATTTTTGATGTTAAACCAGATTATGACCTTAACATTATGAAGCAAGGTCAGGATCTCTATGACGTGACAGCACGCGTACTGACTGGTATGCGTGACGTATTTAAAGAATGCAAACCCGATGTAGTGCTGGTGCATGGCGATACCACTACCAGCACAGCTGCTGCCTTGGCAGCCTTCTATCAGCAGATTCCTGTTGGTCATGTGGAAGCAGGTTTGCGTACACACAACATCTATAGTCCTTGGCCTGAAGAGATGAACCGCCAGATTACTGGTCGTATTGCTACTTACGACTTTGCTCCTACACCCCTTAGCGAGCATAACCTGCAGGAGGAGAAGGCCCAAGGCCAGATCTTCGTCACCGGTAATACCGTTATCGATGCCCTTCACATGGTCGTTGACAAATTGAAGAACGACCCCAAACTCGCTGCTGAACAAGAGGATGTTCTCAGAGCTGCAGGCTACGATGTCACAAGACTTCAGCCATCAGCCATCAACCATCAGACATCACGCAAGCTCGTGCTCATTACGGGTCACCGTCGCGAGAATTTCGGTGACGGCTTCATCAGCATGGTTACAGCCATGAAGGATTTGAGCGAGAAGTATCCTGATGTCGATTTCGTTTATCCTATGCACCTAAATCCGAATGTGCGTAAGCCCATTCACGAAGTGTTTGGCGAAGACCTGACCCGCCCCAATTTCTTCTTTATCGAGCCATTGCAGTATCTGGAGTTCGTTTACCTGATGGAGAAGAGTACTGTGGTGCTCACCGACTCAGGTGGCATTCAGGAAGAGGCCCCTGGCTTGGGCAAGCCCGTGCTCGTGATGCGCGACACCACAGAGCGCCCCGAGGCGTTGAAGAGCGGCACGGTGCATTTGGTGGGAACCAATCACGACCTCATTGTAAACGAAGTAAGCACTCTCCTTGATGATGCCATTGCCTACGAGAAGATGAGCAAGGCTGTCAATCCTTACGGTGATGGCAAAGCCTGCAACCGCATTGTTCGTGCTCTCAACGGCGAAGTCGTAGATAGATATGAAATAAAATAAATACAAGAATAATTAATGTTTTAAATACAATTGTAATATGATTAACGTTGTTGGATTAGGCTACATTGGCCTACCTACGGCCCTTATGATGGCCTCACATGGTGTTGAAGTAATCGGTACTGATTACAACAAAGAGTTAGTTGACACACTGAACGCTGGCAAGACAACCTTCAAGGAGGATGGTCTCGACGAGCTGTTTGCTGCTGCCGTTAAGGCAGGCATCAAGTTCACCACTGAGTATCAGAAGACTGACATGTACATCGTCAGCGTTCCTACCCCTTACGACAAGTTCTCGAAGAAGGTGGACGCTTGCTATGTGGTGGCAGCCGTCAAGGAAGTGATGAAGGTGTGCCCCAAGGGCGCTACCGTAGTCGTTGAATCTACCGTCAGCCCCGGTACCATCGACAAGTTCGTGCGTCCTGTCATCGAGGAGAACGGCTTCAAGATTGGTGAGGATATCAACCTTGTTCACGCCCCTGAGCGTATTATCCCCGGCAATATGGTTTACGAGTTGCTCCATAACAACCGCACCATTGGTGCTGACAGCCGTGAGATTGGTGAGAAGGTGAAGCAGTACTATGCTAGCTTCTGCCAGGGCGAGATTGTTGTTACAGACATCCGTACCGCAGAGATGACTAAGGTGGTGGAGAACACCTATCGTGCTGTGAACATTGCTTTTGCCAATGAGCTCAGCCGTATCTGCCGTCACGACAATATGGATGTGTATGAAATCATCAAGATTTGCAATATGCACCCTCGTGTAAACATCCTTCAGCCCGGACCTGGTGTTGGTGGCCACTGCATTTCTGTTGACCCTTGGTTCTTGGTAGGCGACTATCCTCAACTCGCTAAAGTGATTGACGAGTCCATGAAGACCAATGACTACCAGCCCGTATTCGTGTTGGAGCGCATTCATGAGATTATGGAAGAGAATGGCATCACCGACAACCGCAAGGTTGGTCTCTATGGTATTACTTATAAGGAGAATGTAGATGATGTACGTGAAAGCCCAACTCTCCAGATGATAGATCTCCAGGAGCGCCACTTGGCTCGCCCGCTGAAGACCTTCGATCCCTTCTTCACTCAGAAAGAAATCGTGAAGAACCAGATCCTCGACTTCGACCAGTTCCTCTCCGAGGTCGATATGGTCGTCATCATGGTGAAGCACGACCATATCAAACAGAACTGGGACAAGCTAAAAGGCAAAGTCATCCTCGACTGCCACAACATTTGTCCTCTTACCGAGAACGTATATCACATCTAAAAAGCAGGGAGCGGTAAGCATACATCAAGCAGAGATGTGGCTTACCGCTCCTACACTTGTAGCGACCCTCGCTACTTACCGAAGCTCACCCCCTGTTTGTCCGGCGCTGGTGCGATGGGCTTGGCAGAAGTTTAACAATTAACAAGTTAACAAATTAACGTTACGTCTTCCGAATTAATCGAAGGACACTTCAGGCACAGTCGCGGTCAAACCCGCATCAGAGCCTTTCGCTAAAGAAAGCGGTATCAGCCCGTGTCTGCACCACTGGCTGGATTATTAAAGAATCAGAGCCGCACATTCATAATTATGTCAGTAAACAAACCATACTATCGCTTATACCGTCCGGGATTACATCGTGACACATTCAATAATCCAACAGAGGGTTATGAGCGTGATGCCATGTTTCTTCCGGAAGCAGAAAGAAAATCAATGATAAAGGCTGCACGGTTGATTATCGATGACTTCGAGCGGCTGTTTGAATACATTGAACCGCATACGAGCAATGAGGAAGTGTTTTCACACCGTATCTATGAGTTGCTGCTGAGAACATGTACGGAAGTGGAGTCGTGCTGCAAAGGTATTCTGATTGCCAACGGTCATGCTGCAAACAGTATGGATGACTACAAGAAGATTGAACAGTCCTCACACCTTTCAGGCTACACCGTGGAGTATTCCAATTGGCTACCTGCAAAATATGTCACCCAACCTTTTGCTAACTGGGCGACCGGAGCATCACTCCCTTGGTACAAGGCTTATAACGATGTCAAGCACAACAGGTGTCAGAACTTCTCGAAGGCCAGTCTCAAGAACCTGTTGGATGCTATTAGTGGCTTGCTCTGTATCATTCATGCACAAATAGGAGATGGTGTTCAGTACGTTTTTGAAAGTAACATCTATCTCTCCATAGATGACTCTGATGTTGATGTACGTTCCTTTAAGATTAAGCCGTATCAGATTCTAGATGCTGAGAAGTATGATTTTGTGTGGGAAACTATAAAAGCAGACCTGAACCGCTTTCAGCAGTTTCAATATGTTTGATAAGTATAGATTAGGTCTATAGACAATAATGGATATTACAGACAAATCGCATACAACGACAGTTTCTGTTAATGGCAATGAAAATCAGGTTGTAACCAATAGTAGGAATACTCAAATTAACAATATCAAGAATTCCGAGCAAAAACAACATTGGCTTCAAATTCTATACTGGGTTGTTGGCATTGCTCTGGCATTATTAGGAATTTATAAATTCTTCATAGAATAGCGACATCATGCTTGATAAAAAAGAAGTGGTTTCAGCACAGGTTACTGGCGATGGTAATATCGTTATCCAGAATTCCGACAATACTACAATCACTATTAATACTAAGAATATTGTTGAACTGAGGAAACAAATATCTAATCTTCAGGAACAACTTAACACATTCAATCCTGATATACTTCAGATGATGCAACAAACCGTTAAAGATGCAGGCACAGCCAGCCTCCCCGAGATAGATGCTAATATATACTTTGGCATAGGTATATTTTTGGATGGAATGTCTCGTAGAATAGGGTTTTCAATAACGATAACAAACCTTACAAAAGAGCATCGTTATTTTGCACAGCCTTCATTCAATCTCAGCCATCCTTTCAAAGGAGCAGATTCTTTTGTCCTTACTACATCAATAGGGGACGAGATAAAGTTTCCGGTTAGGCTTGAATACGGGCAACCTGTAACAGTCCATTACCCTTTGGATCAGCGTCAAATAGCGTTTCTTCAAGAGGTGATGAGCCAAAATGAAGATGCTTCCATAGCTGTTGTCTCATCAACCACAGTTGGCGAAATATATAGGAGCAATGAGCATACCATAAAGTATATTATTGATTCATATATGAGAATTGTAGGCAGATGAAACATATAACGGCATTCATAAACGAAAATACAGAAGATATGTATTACAGAATGATATTGACTTATAATTTCTCGGATGACGCTACACGCTCATCTTTTGAGGAATTGGTTGAAGGACTCGGTTTTGTCGATGCCGAAGATCAATCAACCTATGTGCTACCCTTTGATGTTCAAAAGCATTCAAAAGACGTTGTTGAACCGATAAAAAAGTGGAGCACTGCAAAGGATATTGAGATAAAAGAAGATGATTTTGTCCAGCTCTTCTATTTGATAAAAGATAATGATGAAAAGAGAAAAATAGCCTCAAAGTATCTGAGTTATAATCCAAAGACAGAAGGGGTTATTTAGATAATAATTTGCGACACTAAGCCATAAAACTTACGCGCATTTTGATTGGCTTTGCAAGCGGAAGGAATAACTATTCACCATGAATCCTGAAACAAATAGGAAATTCTCAAATTCTCTAATTCTTGATGAAACTTGAAACCATAGATAAGGAGGAGGTTTGGGCTTTGGTTCCGAGCAACTCCACTGCTTGAGCTGAATCCTTATCTTTTTGATGATTTTGATGTGATCAGAAGTCATAGAAAAGAAGACAGAAGAATAATGGAAGCAAAACTTTCAAATGCTGATTAACTGAAATAAATACATTATCTGGTATGAAAATATTAGTAACTGGGGGAGTTGGGTATATTGGCACTCATACATTGATTGAGTTATATGCAGCAGGTCACACTGCCGTGGTGGTAGATAACCTGAGCAATAGCAACCCTGTGGCTCTGAAAAGAGTGGCAGAGATTATTGGGATCAACGAGATTCCATTTTATGAAATGGATATTCGTGACCGTGAAGGATTGGAGCAGGTGTTTGCTGATCATCAGTTTGATGCTTGCATTCACTTTGCTGGCCTTAAGGCCGTGGGCGAGAGTGTAGAGAAGCCTTGGGAGTATTATGAGAACAATATAAGCGGTACGCTCACATTGGTTGATGTAATGCGCAAGCATGACTGTAAGAACATCATCTTCAGTAGTAGCGCAACGGTGTATGGCGACCCAGTTGAGATTCCCATCACAGAGAACTGCCCCAAAGGGCAATGCACCAACCCTTACGGGTGGACAAAGAGCATGTTGGAGCAGGTACTGATGGATATGCAGAAAGCAGATTCCGAATGGAATGTAGTGTTGCTACGCTACTTCAACCCCGTAGGTGCTCACCCGTCAGGTCGCATCGGTGAGAATCCAAATGGAATCCCAAATAACCTGATGCCGTACATTACACAAGTAGCTGTTGGTAAGCGTAAAGAACTGGGCGTGTTTGGTGATGACTACGATACATCAGACGGCACAGGCGTTCGAGACTATATACATGTTTGCGATTTAGGTGCAGCCCATGTTTGCGCCTTGCAGGCCATTGAGCACAAATGCGGTCTTGGTATCTACAATGTGGGTACGGGGCATGGCTACAGTGTTTTGGATATGGTTAAAGCCTTCATCCGTGTTAATGGAGTGGAAGTCCCTTATAGCATCAAACCCCGTCGTGCCGGTGACATTGCCACTTGCTATTGCAACCCAGCAAAAGCCGAAACCGAATTGGGTTGGAAGGCCAAATACGGAATAGAAGAAATGGTTCGTGATAGCTGGAATTGGCAGCGGCAGAATCCTGAGGGCTATCTGGAATAAAAAGGATAATTGCGTCATCTTGGATTAAATATCAGAACACTTCAAAAGAAAGGAAATTAAAGATACATATTTACTGAAAGATGTTCAATCTCTCATCGCGCGAGAGGCATCAACAGCGATTAAAGGTCTATTGATGTTGTTGGTAGTGTTCGGGCATACATCTTTGCTTACAACCGATTATTCCACTGGAGATAAAACCTTCCTTTGGAAGTGGCTGTACACCTTTCATGTGTACATATTCTTTATTCTTCCTTTCATATATGGCTACAAGCACAAAACTTGTGACCGCAAATATGGCGTGTGTGTGGGGGGGGTATTTAATTGATTATCAGCAAGTTATAAAAGAAGTAAAACGAAATGTCGTTAAGATAGGAGTTCCATACATTTGGTTTTTTATACTATCAGCTATCATCTATATTGTTGTGGGCGGTGGACAGTTCGATATTAAAGGGCTGCTCTATACATATTTTTGGGGCAATGAGCCATTAATAGATCAATACATTGGTTTCAATTTTATGTGGTTTTTGCCAGCTATGCTTGCTTTGTTAACATTGAAAAGTATTTGGTATAATTCAAACAAGACAATAAAAACAATTATCATGGTATTATCTGTGACGCTTTGGTTATTGTTTGCCTTCCGAGTCCTATATAGGTATGATTTGGTATGTATGTGCCCTTTGCCATATCTCAGGCTTTTTACTTTATACTATATGGAATAGTATCTCGCTGGATTATTGAGCAGCACTTCCGTATGACAAAAATTCTTCCATTGGCTGTAGTTTTATTGATTGGTCTTACACTGGTTTATTACTTGTTTAGAAAACAACTGGCGAGTTCGTTCATAAATCTTTATGCTATTGTAAATCTTATTATGCCCATATTGGTATTTATTGTGATATATAGTCTAAGAGACTTCCTTGCAAAATCAAGAATACTAAAGATAATTGGCAAGTATTCTTTGCAAATCTATTTGCTTCAAGTTTTTGTGTTGAATGCAATAACAATGGTTGTTTTGCACTTTACGCAGCAGAGCTTATTTATGGGCTTTGTGGTCTATATTATATCAATACTTGCTACTCTTGCGATGGCAGTCTTGATAGAAAAAATATCATGGCTAAATAGGATATTGTTCCCTCAAATAACACCAAATGCCTTATTGACAGTCCCAAAAAGAAAAAATGGTAAATAATAATAGAAACTATCCCTTTGACTTAGCCCGTTCCATTTGTGTGATATGGATAGTAGGGTTTTGGCACATGTTACAATATTTGCCAGAAGATTTACAACTGAGCGATGCGGCATTACCCATATTCAAAAGTATTACTATGGGGGTATTGGCATGCTTTACTTTTCTGTCAGGTTATTTCTTGAAAAAGTATGAATATCATAGCTTTCATGATGCGCTGGTATTCTATAAAAAGCGTTTCTTACGCTTTTATCCTTTGTTTGTAGTAGCGACTTTTAGCCTTCTAATTTGTGGAAGTACAATTCGACAGATCATATTTGCAACTGTAGGTTTATCCTTGCTGTGCCCCCCCCCTATACAAACGCTTTGGTATTTTAGCATGCTACTTCTCTTCTATTTGATAACCCCCTTGTTGAAAATACGAAGAGGTGATTTTCGAAAGAATATGATTTCAATAGGCGTTGTGCTAATTGTATTAGTGTTAAGTTATTTATTTTTCGACAAAAGGTTAGTTATTTATTTCCCATTCTATGTTTTGGGTTTGATTGTTCCCAATCGTATTGTTGACAAAATGCTTAATCCAATTTCTTTGGTTGCAGCAATTGCTTGTTTCGTTTTTTTATGTATTTGGGGACAAGAAAACATAATGCTTCAAATCGTTCAGTCGTTGTGCGGTTTTATTGTCATACTTTCCTTTTGTAAACTTGTCTATTTCGATGGATTGCAGCGGCCTGTATCTTTTGTAGCAGAAGCTTCAATGTGCGCATATCTATTCCACAGGCCTTTATATACAATCATATTGATTGCATTACGCAAACTTACACAGTATCAATACATGTCAATCCCTGTAGCACTGATATCATTACTTGTTTTGTTCGTTGTAGCTTACTTTATTCAGACATTATATAACAGATTGATTCATCAAATATCGTTCAAATATGGAAGATAAATTAGTAACGATTTATCCGTCAGAACTCAATGGCGAGGTCTTTATTACCGGTGCCAAAAACGCAGTGTTGCGTCATTTGGCCGCCAGTATTCTTAGTGACTGGAAAATATGCATTTCGAATTATCCAAAAGATATGTTAGATGTACGGGTGCATGAAGAAATGCTCACCGTTCTTGGCAAAAAAGTCACCCCAGGTGATGGTCTTGTCACAATAGAAGGTTCTGTAAATACATCAAACCTTGTATGGGAGAAAAGATCTATCAGAAACACGTTGCTGATACTGGGTGCTCTTCTCACCAAGACCGGAGAGGGCCGTGTCCCTCTTCCTGGCGGCTGTTCGTTGGGAGACCGAAAGTATGACATTCATGTGGGGCTTATGGAAGCCATGGGGGCCAAAGTATGGCAAGAGGACAATTATCTGTGTGCAAAATCAGAAGGTCGCCTTCATGCCTGTAACTACATATTGCCCATGCGCTCAACTGGTGCTACAGAGAATTCCATTATTATGGCATCTTTAGCAGAGGGCACCAGCCGGATTTGGAACCCGCATATCCGTCCAGAGATTCTTGATCTCATAGAGTTCTTGAGGAAGATGGGAGCTAAGATTAGTGTAAACGGACAGGAGTCAATCATTATTGAAGGCGTAAAGAAACTAGACAGAGAAGTCTACCATTCTGCACTGAGTGACAATATGCAAGCGCTGACTTATCTTATTGCCGGAGGTATTGCTGGCAAGGAGTTGTTGATTCATAATTTCCCATTTGCCGATTTGGAGATTCCTTTGGTTTTTTTGCGGTTCTCAGGTCTCTCATATTATCAAAATGGTAACGACCTGATTGTCCGCAAATGCAATCCTTATCCTGTTGACATTAGTACTGGACCTTATCCTGGTATTAATTCAGACATGCAACCCCTATTTGCAGTTTGGGGGGCCTTGTCTCAAGGCACGTCCACGATAACCGACCTTCGTTTTGTGGGTAGGTATGGTTATGCAGAAGAATTTGCCAAGATGGGAGTAAAAAGCGCGGTCGACAACAACCGCTTGCTCATCTATGGCGGCAATCCTGTTGTAGGCGGGCAGAAAGTGACCGCATTGGATTTACGTGCGGGGGCGGCCCTTCTGCTTTTGGGGCTCGTTGCTGATGGCCCTACTGTGATTGAGGATTTTTGGATGATAGAAAGAGGATATGACAGTCTGAAAACTACTCTTGAAAAGTTGGGAGTGAAAATTAAATACTAAACTCAATGTCCGAAATATCAGATAATAAACGAATAGCGAAAAACACGCTGTTTCTATATGCTCGTATGCTCCTCATCATGCTGGTGGGGTTGTTTACGGTGCGTGTTGTGCTTGATACTTTAGGAGCTGAAGACTACGGCATTTATAATGTTGTTGGGGGCGTCATAGCCATGTTTTCATTCTTGACAAATTCGATGATTTCAGCTTCTCAGCGCTATTTTGCTTACTATATTGGAAAGAATGACTCTGTAAAACTTAGGCAGTATTTTGTTATCACTTGCCTGTGTTATTTAAGTATCGGTCTTATTGTTGTCATCTTGGCAGAAACGGTAGGTTTGTGGTTTGTCATGAACAAATTGACAATTCCGGAGAATAGGATGACTGCAGCCATCATTGTTTATCATTGTACCATTTTTAATTTTGTTCTTCGGCTTTTGGTTATACCTCACGAGTCTTTTATTATTGCCAAAGAGCGGATGAATATTTATGCATATATCAGTATTGTAGAAGTAGTATTACAATTATTAATCGTGTATTTGCTACTGGTTATAGAAATGGACCATTTGGCATTGTACGGGATATTGCATTGTTTTACGGGAGTGATTATTTCCGCCTGGTATATTATTTATAGTCGAACGCATTTTAAGGAGACAAAGTTATACAAGTATTATAATAAAGCTCAGTTTTTGGACTTACTTAGCTATAGCGGCTGGAATCTATTAGGGGTTTTCTCGGGTGTATGTAGAAGTCAAGGTATCAATATTCTTTTGAATATGTTCTTTACTCCCGCCATCAATGCTGCAAGAGCGGTGGCATATCAAATTAATTCTGCAGTAACAACATTTGCCAATAATTTCTTCAGTGCAGTAAAACCTCAAATCACTAAACAATTTGCAGCAGGGGAGCAAACAGGTATGATGACCTTAGTATTCAGGTCATCACGATTCTGTTATTATATTTTGTATTTCCTTGCCTTGCCAATTCTGTTTGAAGTTCCTTTGATACTAAGTGTGTGGCTAAAGGAAGTTCCAGACTATACAGTTCTGTTTGCCAGACTGGTAATTATCAATGCGTTGATTGACAGTACAGCACATCCGTTGATGACTGCTATACAAGCGACAGGGAGAATTAAGTATTACCAGATTGTGACGGCAGGCCTTTTGTTGCTGAACCTACCGGTATCTTATGTTTTTCTAAAATTAGGTTTCCCTCCGCAAACAACCATGTTGGTATCAATTTGTATTTCAGCATTAGCACAGTTGTCACGAATGCTGTTTGCCAAACGAATGTTATCTATGAGTATTAGAGAGTATGTTAAGGAAGTACTGGTGCCTATAGGAATGGTAACCATTCTTTCTGTTATACCTCCTTTGGTATTGAAGTCTATAATGGCAGAAAGTTATCTAGAATTTTTTATTGTTTGCGGTATCTCGTGCGTCATCGTGGCGTTGGCTTCTTTCATGCTTGGTATGACTCAAGCCGAGCGTGTCTATTTAATTAACATTGTAAAAAAGAAAATTCATAAAAATGAAAATAAAGCATAATCTGGATTTAACAGAATACAATTCTTATCACATTCATTCGACTGCTGAAACTGCATATTTCCCGGAAACAATAGAGGAAATAAAGAAACTAGCAGATAGTGTAAACCCTATTATTATAGGAGGCGGATGCAATGTAATTTTCGCTAAGGAGTATTATACACAACCGTTCATGTTCATAAGAGATAATTACTCAGGAATAACACAGAATGGTGACATACTTGTTGTAAAGGCGGGGACTGATCTGAAAGTTTTGAGTGAATACGCAAAGGAACATTCCTTGAGTGGAGTTGAGTATTATTATGACATTCCCGGATGTGTCGGTGGGGCAACCATTATGAATGCAGGTTGCAATGGTCGCTCGTTTAGCGATTTGTTGGAGAAAGTGACCTTTTATGATATTGAGAAGGCGGCTATTTCAACAATGACAAGAGAAGAGATGCAGTTTGAATACCGTGGCAACATTCTTAAGAATATGAAAGTAGTTGTTCTGGAGGTTGAATTAAGGTTGCAGAAGGCAAGTAAAGCTGAGATTGCCTTATTAATGGAAAGTAATAAGAATAATCGATGGGCAAAGCAACCACGCAATTATCCTAGTGCAGGTAGCGTTTTTAAACGCCCCGTTGGTCATTTTGTGGGGCCAATGATCACCGAAGTGGGTTTAAAAGGCTATCGCATAGGCGATGCTATGATTTCAAACAAACATGCTGGCTTTATCGTCAATCTTGGGAATGCATCTGCTAATGACATCTTATCTCTTATTCATCAAGCTCAGGAGAAAGTATTGGCCATGTTTGGTGTCGAATTAGAATTAGAACAAAGAATAATATTATAATATGATAAAATCTATTGTTTTTGTAATTAACACATACGGTGATTTAGGAGGGCACTACTATAGTTTAATAACAACAGCTGAAGAACTCCACAAAAAATATAATATTCACATAGTTAATATTGGGAAAACGATATCACCAGTAATAGAACAATCAAAAATACCACACACTTTTCTCTTTTCAAACTATCATGATGTTATAAGTGTTACAATTCGTTTATTAAAAATATTTAAACAAAAAAAGGCAGATGTCGTCCATGCATTTGACAGGGTGTCATATTTATATTCATTGTATGCTTCGTGGATAAAAAGAATACCATTAGTCGTAACTAAATGTGGCGGACCCATAATCAAATTATTTCCCTTTGTTAGTAATATTGTTGTTTTTACTAAAGAAGATTATTACTTTTTCAGTTCTAAATCAAACTCTTATGAAACATCTATTTCGTTTGTCCCAAATCGAGTAGCCCATTTTCATCAAGACATAAAACGAATTGAGCAATTAAAGAATAATTTGAATATTAATAAAAGTAGAGTTATTTTAAGAATTGGCAGAATTGATACCAGTTATCAAATGACAGCATTTCAGTGCATTAGGCTAGCAAAATCATTTCATAAGATTGATTCGTCATTTGTGCTACTGATTATTGGTAACGTGGCAAACCAAGAAGTTTTTAAGCAGATTACGGAATATGCAGAGGGTTGTGATTATATACATATTGTTACTGATAGATATTTCACAATTAATGCTAAAGAATTAATAGACATTGCTGAAATTGTAGTGGGAACAGGTCGCAATTTTATGGAGGCCTGTAGCATGGGAAAAACAATGATGGCACCTAATAAAGATGAAGAATTACCTGTACTAGTTACATCGGATAATTTTGATGATATCTTTAATTATAATTTCTCAGAAAGATATCAAGATAAGAATAATATAAGCACAACCAACCTGTTAAATGAAATTAACGGATACAGAGAAGATACGAAACGTTGGTATGATAAATTTTTCTCTAGTAAAATGATTGAGTCTTCATATAGTGATTTTTACAACAATTTGAAGCCTACTTCATACATAAAGATATTTAAAACAAGTATTTATCAACTTTTATCTATTGCTTTTCATTCTTTTAGAGAAAAAGAGCATTGAAATATGCATCTCTCACGCTTGTATTACTCTTATTTTTTGATAGACGGACAATATGAATAATAAAAGTTATTTTGTATTAGGAACTCTTCTAGCATTAGTTGTTTCCTGGATTCCTATTAGTAGATTTTTGCTTGGCTTTGATCATAACGGTCGAACGGCTTTAGTAATAATGATATTATTATTGCTAATTTATAGTGATAAAATAAAAAAAGTAGCGTTTAAATGGCCTTTGATTTCGATGCTATTTTTGAATATATATATATCCATCAATTCTGTTGTGAAAGGTTTGAATGGTTATATTCCGGGTCCTTTTGTTTTTTTTTCATTAATGATTTGTCCATTGGTTTTTATGTGGATGATAGTTCTTATGTCAAAAAAGGATTTCGATAAAACTTTGAAATGTTTGTTAGGGGTTTTTTATTTTTATGCGGTCATTACATTATTATTTGATAGTGTTTCACAAAGTCATGGTGGACGTTTCGGAGACGTTATAAATGCAAATACAATAGCTATTAATGTTTTATTTACAATTATTTTTTCATCTCTCCTTTTTTTAAGGAGGCAATTATCTTTGCTCCAATATTCACTTTTGCTTATACTACCGGTTTATCTTGAAATTATTGCTGCCTCCAGAATGGGCTTTGTGGCTATGGCTATTATTCTTATGGCTGTTTATCTTCTGTCAGCTAAGTTAACCCTTAAGAATGTCACTATATTTATTTTAGTTGGTGTTGTTATATTTTTGGGTTTTAATTTTATTATAGATAAGACAGTTGTGGGTGAACGATTGTTATATACTCAAGATCAATCAGACCATTTTTCCGAAATGTATGGAACAGGTCTTTTTATTGACTTCTTAGGAGACAGAGGTCCGCAATACTATTTAAGCTGGCCGGTTTTTTTGCAGAATTTTTTTACGGGCATTGGCTTTGGAAATTGGAGATTGTTGAATCCTCTCGGTTACGTATGTCATTCTCAATATTTGGTTCTTTACGTTGAAAATGGCATAATAGGATTCATTCTTTATTTTTCTCCTTTTGTGTGGTTTTTTAGGAAGTTGCTTGGATTAAGTAGAATGAATATAAAAAGAGTTTCTAATACAATACCCTTATTTTTAACAGTAACACTTGTTATTATGTTAATAATGAATTTAGTATTATGGTCGTATGATGTTTATGGATATTATGCCATATTTGCATTGGGGTATGTGATTGTTTCTAACAAAGAAAAAATACTGGCAACATGAAAATAGTTCAAATAATATCCGGCCTCTATCATGGAGGCGCTCAAAAGTTTGTTGTTGACTTGTCAAATGAATTATTGGCGAAAGGTCATGATGTAACTGTGTTATCTTTACATGGTGGAAATGAAGAAAAGGAATTTAATAAACAATTTCTTCATGACGGAGTTCATTATAAATGTTTTAAGATAGAAGAGATGTCAATGATTAGAATATTAAAAGAGGTAAATAATTATTTGTATTTGCTAAAGCCTGATATAATTCATTGTCATCTTGCTGTTATTCAATATATAATACCCACTATTGTATTTACCAAATATAAAGTTTTTCATACATTACATAGCCTTGCTCAATATGCTGATGGAGGAGGAGGGTGGCATGCAAAACTATATAAATTCATGTATAAAGCTAAGTTGGTTATTCCAATCACTATTTCTGACGAATGTCATCGTTCTTTTTCAGAATATTATCATTTGAATTGTGATATAATGATTCCTAACGGCTGTGAGCAGGCTGAGATTACTTCTGATATAGAAGCTGTTCGAAAGGAGGTGGCAGGTTACAAGTCATCACTTAATACAAAAGTCTTTATTCATGTAGCGCGGTTTCATGAGGCCAAGAATCAAAAACTCCTTGTTGATTCTTTTAATTCATTATACGAAAAAGGAATAGATTTCACATTACTTGTTTTAGGGAGTGGTTTTGATAGCAATGAAGCGAAAGAAATTACAAGTAAAGCATGTAACAAGATTCATTTTATAGGTCCGAAAAATAATGTTGGTGATTATTTGGCTTGTTCCGACGCTTTCTGTCTATCATCCTTATATGAGGGATTACCTATTTCTCTATTAGAAGCTCTATCAATGAATGTTGTCCCCATATGCACTCCAGTGGGTGGTATTGTGAATGTTATTGAAGACGAGAAGTCTGGATATCTATCAAGTGACCTTACTATTGAATCATATGTTAATGCTGTTTTGCGTTATTTACGGGACTATAAAGGGCAATTTGAACTTAAAGCATTATACAAGAATAACTATTCTATGGAATCGTGTGCTAAAAAATATTTAGACATCTATCGTCAAGCCTTACAAAGATAGAACGATAGAATCTTGTGTTAATATATTAATAGCTTAATGATTTATGAAAATTATTGATTATTTAAAATATTGGAGTCGCACAGCTTGGGAAATAGGGATTGTGCTGGGAACTCCAGATGATGTTCTCAAAGAGGACACTTTGGACATCCATATAGTGAAGCATACTTACAAAGACCGTTGGTTTGCGGATCCTTTTGTTCTTGATGTCACTGAAGATAGGATAAAGATTCTCGTTGAGGAATTGTTCTATTCAAATAACAAGGGCAGAATCTCGTTGATGGATGTGGATAGAGCAACTTATCAGTTGTTGTCTTTGACTACAGTTTTTGAGTTGGACTCCCATCTCTCTTTTCCTTGCATTTTGAGAAAAGACGGTTTGACTTATATTTATCCAGAGAATGGAAAGGCATTTTGTTGTAAGCTTTATCAACTGGATGAAATGTTGCAGTTCAAATATGTAAGCACCTTGTCGAATGAGTCAATCTCGGATGCGGTTCTATATGAGGATCAGGGTCATTACTATATGTTTGCCACAAAGAATCCGCACAGTAACGATGGTCCTCTATTTGTTTACGAGGCTGACAGATTTGACGGAGAGTATAAAGCTTGTCAAACCATTCAGTTTGCAGACAAGGTCGTTAGGAATGCCGGTAAGTTCATTTCGATAGGAGAAGACGTTATAAGGCCGGTGCAGGATTGTACACATCGTTACGGGGAAGCGTTGGTTTTCCAAAAGTTATGTCATAACGATGAAGGTTTTTCTTTCACTAACTATAAGAAATATTTGCCACCCAAAGGATTCGATGGACTCCATACGTTCAATCATTACAAGGGTGTTTGTGTGGTGGATTGCCATCATGCAATCAACCCTCTGTTCTCAAGATTGTTCTATGGCTTTGTGAAAAAGGTTAATAGTATTAAGAAGTAATAACTGACTCATAGAATCCGTTATGAATAGAATAGTATTTGTGGTGCCACCGATGGATAAACTTGGTGGAGTTGCTCTTCATTACAAAGGGCTTCGAGATTATTGGTCACAAGAGGTTTATTATTGCGAATTGAGGAGTTTTGAGAAGAAAGGCCTCTTACATCGGTTATATGTAACATTTTACAATATTCTCAACTTCATAAAAGTATTGATTACATGGTCGCCCACACATGTTATTCTAAACACTTCGTTAAAGAAAGGTTTTTTTACACAATATTATCACTGGAGGATTGCCAAACTATTCAAGAAGAAAATAGGATTGTTCATTCATGGGTGGGATGTAGAACATGAAAATAATTATCTCGATAATCCTAAATGCCGGCAATACCTCAAGGGTGTGAATGGAATATTCCTTCTCAGTTCTAAATTCAAGGAATCCATAGAAAAGAAGTGTATTACTACTCCGGTTTATGTTGTTACCACAAAAGTTGATAATAGTCTTTTAGAGTGTTTTGACTTTACAAAGAAAGAGTTCTTAAATCGTAGGTTCCTTTTTGTGGCCCGTTTGATTAAAGAGAAAGGTATTTATGAGACTATAGATACTTTCCAACTTATTCAAAAGCAATACCCCGATGCAACTTTTGACATTGTTGGCGATGGGATAGAGAAAGCCAATGTAGAGAACTATATTAAGGAGAGGAACATCCCTAACATTAAGGTACACGGACAATTGAGCGGTAAACTTCTGTCGGAAGCTTATGCAAATTCCGATTATTATTTTTTGCTTTCATGGGGTGAAGGTCTTCCAGGTTCTTTGTTGGAGGCCATTTCGTTTGGGCTTATTCCCATTGTAAGGGGCGTTGGAGGTATTCCTGAAGTCTTTAAGGATGAAGAGATGGGAATTATGTCAAGTGAAAAGAATCCAGAGTATTATGCTAATAGGATTTTGCAATTGATGTCCGACCCAGAAAAGGCTCAAGCCATAACTCTTGAGAACTACAGAATAGGTCAAGAGAAGTTTTTGGCATCTGCCGTTGCTATAAGATTTGAAAGTATCATAGATAAATTATAAAGAAAATAGTCATGCACGCGATTAAGACACAGCAGTTTGCTCATAAATTGTATTTGAAGAAAATACCCTTCTTCCCACGTTTAATCACTTGGATTTTGTTCCACACTTGTCATTGCGACCTTTCTGCCAGGACTGTTATTGGAAAGCGGACAACACTTGGTCATAAGGGGATGGGGATTGTCATTAATCAGTATTCCGTAATTGGCGATGACTGTGTGATTGCCCAAAACGTGACGTTTGGAGGCAGCGACGGCAAGGCTCCTACATTGGGTAATTATTGCTATGTAGGCTGTAACAGTGTCATACTGGGGGGGGTACAAATAGGTGATAATGTGACAGTTGGCGCATGTTCGTTCGTAAATTGCGACATACCAGACAATGCTGTTGCCGTGGGCTCACCAGCCAAAGTAATCAAGGTGAAGAACGAGGATGAGGTCAAGGCTCACAAAGAAATGATAGACCAAATGCATCATAGGAAATGAATATCACAGCAATTAAACAATACGGGCTTGGTAGTCTTTTCAAGATTGCCATCTTTAAAGTGTTGTATAAACTTAAGTTGAAGAGCTATAAGAGTCAAGCACCGTTTTCTTGGAATTCAAAAGAGGGTCAAATAGATGCTACACTATCTTTTGATACTTTTTTTAGACTCTGTGACACTCAAGTTGACACAATCGTTACAGAAGCGAACTCTATACTCGAAGGAAATATTACTCTCTTTGGTGAGAGTTTCTCATTCGACCCGACACACGGCTGGCTGAATGATCCTGTAACAGGCGGTCTTTGGAACAAGAATGCCTACTTTGAGGAGGCTCCTACCAAGCAAGAGGGATTGGCTGATGTAAAGTATGTGCTGGAGTTGAACAAGTTCAACCACTTGGTACGGGTAGCATTGGCGTATTATCACACCCACGACAAGAAATATACACAGTTCATCACAGATTCCGTCGTTGGTTACAGGGAAACAGTAAAGCCTTATCGCAGCATTGTGCAACGCATTGTGATGGATATGGGATTTCGTGTCATCAACTTGATCCAGATATTGATGCTGTGCAAAGATGACGAAGCGTTCCAAAAGCAAACGGCACCTCAGGTCAATGGCATCATCTATGACCAAGTTAAGGCAATGGAGCAGTTTCATACAGCCAAGTGGTTCAAGACTGGCAACGGGGCCAACCACGTGACAGGAGAGATGGTGGGACTTATCCTTGGACAGTTATGGTTACAGCAAAATGGAATAGCCAACTACGATAGAAAGTATAAGAGGGAATATGCCTATCTGGTTGAAGTTCTGAACAGAACCATTGCACCAAGCGGAGCCTATCTTGAACAATCGGGTAATTACTCCCGTCTAGTGGCAGAGTTCCTTGTGATTTTCGACTTGCTGAAAGGGTGTATGGGACAAGAAGGGTATTGCAAGGCATACGAAGAAGGACATTATAGGGAAAGATTGTTGCAGTATCTCAGGGATATTTCATACAACGATCACGTTCCTAACTTTGGGGATAATGATGATGCCAGAGTATTGACAGCTTTCTGTGGTCAAGGTGAATTGGTCGAATACTTCCTTAAAGATGTGAATCCATCATATAAGCCAGAAGCATACTTGGATGGAAGTCAATGGACATTTAATTCCCAGGATGAGCACGACATTCGCCTTTTTGCCAGAGTCGGGAAGTTTGCCTATTTCAGAGAGGGAGCTTCTATCCATGCCCACAATGACTTACTTGCTGTTCTATTAGGCATGAAAGGTCAGCCTGTATTTGTTGACAAGGGAATGCGCTATTATAACTCGGGAACTGATTTGCGGAAATCCTATAGTCAGATTGCAGCCCATAATACCGTCTCATTGGAAGGAATGGAGATGACCAAGCTGGGAGCGGGTGTGAGCTATCAGTATCCTCAATGCGAGTATGTGAAAGAAGATGTTCATAATTCGGTAATATTTAGCGGACTGTTGAAATATGGGGATGTGGAGCATAAACGCACAATTACCTATCAAGACGGAAAGATAGAGGTAGAAGACTTCGTTCGGCTGGCTACTAATGAAGAAACGAGTGGCTCGATACAATATTTTTTAGATAAGAATATCAAAAGCTGCAAAAATGGCGAAGATGTAATTCTGTCCATGCAAAATGGACAAACTATAAAGGTGAATGTCCAAGGCGTGGAGTCTATTGAACTTATCCCGACTGACTATTCTCCTGCATACGGGCAGAGTGTGGAAACCACGATGATAACTGGACTTTTTAAGGCAAACAAAGAAACAAGAATAAAGACAATCATAATTATCAAATGAAAATAGTTTTTATAGTACAACAATTGTCTCAACCTCGTTGTATAAAGAGAATTAAGGCTATTTATGATGCAGGTTTTAAGGTAAAAGTTTATGGTTTCGATAGTGGTCTTTACAATGATACGTTGAAATCATTGCCTTTCCCAGTAGAACGTATTATTAAAAGAGATAAGAGCAAGAAGAAGTTAACAAAGCTCAAGGAATTTAGAATTTGTTTAAAACAGATTTTAAAAGAAAACTCAAATAACGATTTATATTATTTGTTTGGTTTTGAGATTGCCAGTATGGCATGGCTTCTTGGCTACAAGAACTATATTTATGAAGAGGCTGATGTAACAGCTGCACGAGTGTCTAACCCTTTCATTCGGAATTTATTGTTAAGTATTGATAGAGTAGTAATAAAGAAATCATATCGCACAGTTTTGACTTCCGAAGGGTTTATCAAGTGTATTTTCCCTACTAATAAACCTGTCAACAAGTTAATAATGATGCCGAACAAGTTAAGTCCGTATTTTGATGCTTATAAGAAAGCACAGGTAAAATCGTTGCCAATAGATTTTAATCACATCAAATTTGGCTTTATAGGATTGATTCGGTATCCAAATACAATTGTGAGGTTCGCACGTGTCATAGGGAAATTTTTCCCTAATCATGAGTTCCACTTCTGGGGAGATACAGAGTATGATGAGTATCTCGATAATGAAATTAAGAGTTTCTCTAATGTTTATATCCACGGGAGATTTAAGAACCCAGATGATTTATTGAAAATATATACTAATACTGATATTTCTGTTGTATGTTATGATACATCTTCAGGTAATGTTCTTATAGCTGAGCCAAACAAGATCTACGAAAGTATTTTCTTCGAGACTCCTATTGTAGTTAGTTCGGGGACATATTTGGCAGAAAGAGTAAAGCAATTCAATGCGGGTTTTGATATAAAAGCGGACAATGATGACTCCATAAGGGTTTTCGTGAATAGTATTAAAGAAAGTATACTTATGAAAATAATCACATCAATTCGTGAAATCCCATGGCAAGAGACTGTTGAAGATGCTAGCTATTTAATTGATTCTATTAAGAATTATTGTTATGATGGAAAAGAAAAAAGCAATTGATTCTTTCAAAAGACTATGTACATATTGCGAGAAAGATGAGTATAAAGGTTGGGATCCGTTTGATGGTTTAAATTCTCGTATTTTCCAGGCATTGCCTTTTTTTAAGAAATCTGCATTCTGGAGGTTGTGTGTTATTCAAGGGTTTAAAAGATGCCCAATTAATCTCCGTAGCATAGCGATGGTGCCCAAAGGGTATAATGCTAAAGGGGTAGGACTCTTTTTACAAGGATATTGTAATCTTTTAAAAGTAGTACGTGAAAATCCTTTGATGTCAAAAGAACTGGGAACAGAATCAGAACTGATTGTCAAGGTGCATAATATTGCAAAGCTGTTGATTTCACTACAGTCTAAAGGTAAATATCATGGTGCCTGTTGGGGTTATAACTTCGATTGGCAGGCTCGTGGTGGTCTTTTCTTCCCGGCATATACTCCTACTGTAGTGGCTACGAACTTTTGTGCGACGGCATTGATGGACGCTTACGAGGTGACAGGCGAGAAACGATATCTGGAAATAGCCTTGACCTCCGCAGAGTTTGTGAAGGAGGATTTGCACAGGTACGAGTGCGAGGGCGGTTTCCTTTTTTCTTATAGTAAGTTGCCGGGGAATGATACGGTATATAACGCCTCGCTGCTGGGAAGCCGTCTGCTGAGTTATTGCTATAAATACACGGGCAATGAGGAGTACCGCCAGTTGGCAGAGCAGTCGGTTGCGGCCTGTTGCAAAGGGCAGCGGGAGGACGGTGCCTGGGTGTACGGTCTGCTGCCGGTGCAGAGTTGGGTGGACAGTTTCCACACGGGGTATAACCTGGACGGGTTGATTGCCTACGAGGAGCAGACGGGCGACACGAAGTATCACGAATATATCGAGAAGGGTTTCAAATACTATATCGAGAATTTCTTTGAGGCGGACGGTACGCCTAAGTATTACGACAAGCAGATGTATCCGATTGACATTCACTGTCCGGGGCAGCTGATGGTGACCCTGGCAAGGCTGGGGAAGTTTGAGGAGTATGAGGTGCTGGCCGGGATGGTGATGGACTGGACGATCAGGAACATGCAGGATGAGAAAGGTTATTATTACTATCAGTTGAAG
>Ga0256870_1000072_pt1 | contig 26940 bp, 20 predicted proteins | sample RumenRJG_06RNA_FD_186079 | JGI IMG/M metagenome (GOLD analysis project Ga0256870, IMG submission 186079) | Metatranscriptome of bovine rumen microbial communities from Lethbridge, Alberta, Canada - Rumen RJG_06 (Metagenome Metatranscriptome) | ecosystem: Host-associated > Mammals > Digestive...
ACCAAGTTCGAATCTGAAGTATACGTATTAACCAAGGATGAAGGTGGTCGTCACACTCCATTAGTTAAGGGGGTTCGTCTACAGTTCTACTTCAGAACTGTTGATATTACCGGTACATTCGAATTAGAAGGTGGTGCAGGAATGGTTATGCCTGGTGATAACGTTAAGATGATCGTTACCTTAATTCACCCAATCGCTATGGAACAGGGGTTACGCTTCGCTATCCGTGAAGGTGGACGTACCGTAGGTGCTGGTGTTGTTGCTAAGGTTATCGAATAATCTGAACGTTAAGTAAACGTGTAGGCAATTAGGGTTATTAATTTTCCAAAAACAACACTTTAAGATGTCTCAGTATTTTACGGAGATAATCTTATGACTAAAACACATCCAAGGCATCAGCAGTGGCTGAATCAGTATTATGAACAGCAGAGCCGCGGTCTAAGCACCATGCAGTGGACTTCAGAACAGGGAATATCGTATAAGACTTATTTGAAAAGAATCAGCAAATTGAGAGAACTCGGTCTTATCAGCGGTGGTTCCGGTAAATGTAAAGAGTCGTCTGCTGACGATAACACTGAAGACAGAAATATGGATGAGTGAAAATTTTTCTGTAAATAGAAAAACATCCTGGGAATTTATGGGAGTGACATAAAATTCGGGAGAGACATAAAATTCGTGTATTCCTGTTAAGTCTGTTAATATGCTTTGGCGGAGTGACAAAAGCTCCCCCGGGGAACTGACTTTCGGCAGTTCCCATATTCGTGCTGTTCATGATTTTTTCCTTAAAATACTCCGGTGCGTCAGATGTCGCACCGGAGTTTAGACTTACCGCGGGCCGTAATTAACGTCCGCGGTTTTTAAGATGCGCCTGATTAGCGCTTGGTGGCAGCCTTCATTTCTGAAACGAACTGCTTGAGTGCCTCGTACATGGCGTCAGTATCATCAAGGTGCTGAGCCAGAATTTTTACCAGGGCACTGCCGCTGATGGCACCGTCGGCACCGTCGGCAATTGCCTGCTTAACGTGTTCAGGCTTGCTGATGCCGAAGCCGAGAAGTGCAGGAGGAGCACCGTTTTCCTTAAGGAACTTCACGATGTGGGAAATAGGCTTGCCTGCTTCCTTTTCAACACCGGTAACGCCGGCTCTGCTTAAGAGATAGATGTAACCGTGACAGTTTTTGGCAATCTTTGACAGGGTTTCATCATCGGCATTAGGCGGAGCGAGCATAACGAGGTCAACACCGTTCTTCTTTGCTTCTTCCTGCCATACAGGTTCCATTTCAATCATCTGGAGCGGAACGTCAGGAATGAGTACTGAGTCAACGCCGCTGTCAGCGCAGAGTTTGAAGAAGGTATCGATTCCCGGTGCAAAAACCAGATTTACGTACATTAAAAGACCGATAGGGGTATCAGGGTACTTCTGTCTGATCTTCTTGATTACTTCAAAGCAGTTAACGGTATTGGCACCGCTGTTCAGAGCCCTGCGGTCGGATTCCTGAATGGTAGGACCGTCGGCACCCGGATCAGAGAATGGAATACCTAATTCAAGGGCATCGGCACCGCCGTCGATTAAAGCACTGAGTACCTTGAATGAATCTTCAACGGTAGGATCGCCAATGGTCATAAAAGGAACGAAAGCACCTTCGTTCTTAGCCTTTAAATCGGCAAATAATTTTTCATAACGACTCATTAAAATTCTCCACGTTCCTTAAGAATGTTAGCTACTGTAAAGATATCCTTGTCACCTCTGCCTGACAGGTTAACGAGAATGGTCTGTTCCTTGTCAGGATTTGCCCTGGCTTCCTTAAGTGCCCATGCCACGGCATGAGAGGATTCAAGTGCAGGAATGATACCTTCGTGAAGTGACAGTTCCTTGAATGCGTTAAGGGCTTCTTCATCGGTCACGGAGTTGTATTCGGCACGGCCGCTGTCCTTGAGGTACGCGTGTTCAGGGCCTACTGAAGGGAAGTCGAGACCTGCAGAAATGGAGTGTGATTCGTGAATCTGACCGTATTTGTCCTGCATGTTGTATGAACGGGCACCGAAGAATATACCCTTGTCACCATGACCTAAAGGAGCACCGTGCTTGCCGGTTTCAATACCGTAGCCTGCAGGTTCAACGCCCACGAGACGCACGCTTTCTTCCTTTACGAAGTCGGTGAACATACCGATGGCGTTTGAACCGCCGCCAACGGCAGCCACAACAATGTCAGGAAGCTTATCGTTTTCAAAACCCTTGAACTGCTGCTTGGCTTCTTCACCGATAATCTTCTGGAAGTATTTAACGATGGTAGGGAATGGATGAGGACCTGCTGCAGTACCTAACATGTAGTGGGTGGTTTCGAAAGAACCTGACCAGTCGCGCAGTGCTTCGGTGCAGGCTTCCTTCAGGGTGGCGATACCGGTGGTAACCGGTATGACTTCGGCACCCATGAGTCTCATTCTGAATACGTTAGGTTCCTGACGCTTAACGTCCACGGCCCCCATGTAGATGCGGCACTGTAATCCGAAGAGCGCACATACGATGGAGGTGGCAACACCGTGCTGACCTGCACCGGTTTCAGCAATGATGCGGGTTTTACCCATTCTCTTTGCAAGGAGTGCCTGACCCAGAACCTGATTGGTCTTGTGGGCACCGCCGTGCATGAGGTCTTCACGCTTCAGATAGATTTTGGTTTTTGTTCCCTTGGTGATGTTGCGACAGAGAGTCAGCGGAGTAGGACGGCCTGCATAGTTGTAGAGGAGGTCGTTCAGTTCAGCCTTGAACACCGGGTCATCCTTGTACTGCACAAAAGCTTTTTCCAGCTGCAGAAGAGCAGGAACCAGTATTTGTGGTACATACATACCGCCGTATTCCCCGAAAAACGGATTTAAAAGAGTTTCTGTTGACATTTCTTTTTAATTTCCTTTCTGTAAACAATATTTTTATGGCTCACGCAGCATATCAGGCGTACCTGAGCCGTTATTATCAATCATAATCAGGCCTGATGGGATAAGCCGTTAACCGTCAGTATGCGGTTACGGCCTCCATGGCTTTTAGAATCTTTTCCTGATTCTTGATTCCCGGAGCATCCTCAAGCCCGCTGTTGAGATCCAGACCTACGGTTTCACTGAGATCCCTTGCCTTTGCGGCATTGTCCGGATTAAGTCCTCCGGCAACTATGATTCTGTTTCTGTGGCCGGTAATCCGGCTCCAGTCAAAGGTCTGTCCGGTACCGCCGAATCCTGAAGCGTTTCCGGTGTCGAGAACAATTCGTGAAACGGCACTGTTCTCAAGATAGTCCGTGACTGCTTCTTCCGGATATACGTTGTTTTTTACCGGCAGAGCCTTCCAGATCCGCACGCTGAGACCGTGCTGTTTCAGCAGTGCTTCAAGTCCGTTTACGTATTCCTTATCCTCACTGCCGTGAAGCTGAATAACGCTTATGCCGGTTTCTTCGGCGATTCGTACGATTTCCTCTGCGGGACTGTTTACGAACACGCCGACAAATTCCTGACCGCATCCTGCCTCACGAGCTGCAATTATAAGACTTTTAGCAGCTTCAGGTGTGATGTACCTCGGTGATTTTTCCGCAAAAATCAGACCGTTGTAGTAAATGCCGGCCTCATTGGAGGCTACCGCATCCTCAACTCTGGTAATGCCGCAGATTTTGTTTTCACCGTAGATGAGTCTTCTGCAGGCTCTGTCAATGTCAGGTTCAGAGGTAAGACTGCTGCCTACGAGGAAACCGTCCGCATAATGTCTTAAATTAAGCACCTCGTCATGGGTGTAGATGCCGGACTCACTGATGATAACCCTGTCATCCGGAACCAGTGCGGACAGGGTTCTGACCTGATTAAGATCCACGGTAAGGGTTCTCAGATTGCGGTTGTTGATACCGACAATTCTGGCGTTGAGTTTTACCGCTCTTGCGATTTCGTCCTCATGGGATGCTTCGGTAAGAACTCCCATCCCCAGACTGTGGGCAAGGTCCCTAAGCTCAGTGTAGGCTTCATCGGTAAGCACGGAAAGCATCAGCAGTATTGCGTCGGCTTTGTTGTGTCTTGCCAGATATACCTGGTACGGATCGAAGATGAAGTCCTTGCAGAGTACCGGAACATCCACCGTTGCGCTTACCTCGGCAATGTATTCGTATCTGCCCTGGAAGAACGGTTCATCGGCCAGTACGGAAATGGCGCTGGCGTAGTTGCGGTAAACCGAAGCTATTTCAACGGGATCAAATACAGGTCTGATAAGCCCCTTTGACGGAGAGGCTTTTTTGCATTCCAGAATGAATACCGTTCTGTCAGAGGTAAGGGCATCGTAGAAGCTTCTTTCCGACTTTTTAAGGTTTTCCTTAAAGGAGTCCAGAGGAAGCTCCTGCTGTTTACGGCTGAGCCAGTCAACCTTCGCATTGAGAATGGTTGACAGAACGTTGCCGTCAATGGATGCCGCATTGATGCGTGGATTGCTTCTGAGAGCCTCGCACAGCGGCTGTCCTTTTGTTCTTGGTTCTGACATCGTTATTCTTCCCTGGTTGAGGCGATTACTTCGTTCAGGGTCTTAACGGCCTGACCGCTCTTAAGGGCTTCAAGAGCCATGGCAACGCCTTCCTTAAGTGAAGAAGCCTTCTTCCCGATATAGAGAAGAGCCGCAGTATTGATTGCCACGGCGGCATTCTGTGCAGGAGTACCGTTACCGCTCAGAATACTCAGGGTGATTTCCTTGTTTTCTTCAGGCTCGCCACCGCGGATTTCGGTTATGGAGTAGGTTTCGAGACCCAGAGCCGCAGGAGTTACGGTTGCGTATTCAATGGAGCCGTTTTCCTTTAATTCCGCATAGTAGGTTTCGTCATGAACAGCAAATTCGTCAAGACCTGAACCGTAGGCGACGAGTGCTCTCTTTACGCCGTTCATCTTGAGTACGTTGACCATTACCTCAACCAGATCCCTGCAGTATACGCCGATTACCTGATACTCGGCATGTGCCGGATTGGTTAAAGGTCCGAGAATGTTGAAGACGGTACGGGTGGCCAGTGTTTTACGGATAGGTGCGGCGTATTTCATGCCGGTATGGTATACAGGAGCAAAACAGAATGTGAAGTTGTGATCCCTCAGGGTTCTGAATGCCGTAGCCGGAGACATGGTAATGTTTATGCCAAGGGCATTAAGCAGATCGGATGCACCGGTTTTTGAGGATACGCCCCTGTTACCGTGCTTGGCAATGTGCAGCCCCATGGAGGCGGCCAGAATGGCACTCATGGTGGAGATGTTGATGGTGTGCTGACCGTCACCGCCGGTGCCCACGATTTCACCGACCTCAAAGTCTCTGTTGAGCTCAAACGGGGTGGCTGCGCTGATCATGGCGGAAGCTGCACCGGCGATTTCGCTGATGGTTTCTCCCTTTAACTTCATGGCAGTGAGGATTGAGCCGACCATTACCGGATCAAGTTTGCCGGCAAACAGGTCTGAGAACAGTGAGAAGGCTTCTTCCTTGGTAAGATCCTTGCCGTTATAGAGCTTTTCAATAGGATTCTTTTCGCATACGTTCCTGTTCACTTCCATGTATTCGAGACTCTGAATGAGAAGGTTGGCACCGTTGGCGGTCATGACTGATTCAGGGTGGAACTGGAAGCCGAGAACGTTGTTCTTGCGGTCAAACACTGACATGATCATGCCGTTGTATTCAGCTATGACTTCAAGTGACTTAGGTACTGAAGTGGCCACGAGTGAATGGTAACGGGCAACAGGCATAGGGTTCGGGAGATTCTTGAACATGTCGGTGCCGCAGTGTCTGATATGGGAGGTTTTTCCGTGGACGATTTCTCCTGCAGGTCCGACGGTACCGCCGTAATACTGACAGATGGCCTGATGACCGAGACAGATGCCGATGATCGGGAATCTGCCCTTGGCCTTGCCGATGAGTTCAAGCATGCAGCCGGCTTCGGACGGATTGCCCGGTCCCGGAGAAAGCACAAGGATTGGATTCTCTTCGCAGGCAGCCATTTTTTCAATAATGGTATCGGCACTGATTGAGTTACGGTAGATGCTTACGGCATAGCCGAGACTGCGGAACTGATCAACAAGGTTGTAGGTGAAAGAGTCAAAGTTGTCCAGTAAAAAAATCTGTTTCATTTATCAGAGCTCCTGTAAGTTGGTGCCGTGTGAAAGGGCAATTGCGTTGAGAACGGCTGCTGCCTTCTTTCTTGTTTCGTCTGCTTCAGCCATAGGCTGTGAGTCGTATACGACGCCGCAGCCGGCCTGAACGAATGCCTTTCCGTCCTTAACAAAGGCTGAACGGATAACGATGCATGTATCCATGCTGCCGTTACCGCTTAAGAAGCCGATGGCGCCGCCATAGCTTCCGCGTCTGCATTTTTCGGTGAGACGGATGAGCTCTGATGCTTTAATCTTAGGTGCTCCGGTCAGGGTTCCCATGTTCATGCAGGCCTGATATGCGTGCAGAGCGTCGAGATCCTTTCTGAGAGTGCCTATTACTCTTGATACGAGGTGCATTACGTGACTGTAACGGTCAACGTTAAGCAGGTCCTTTACGTATCTGCTGCCCGGTTCGCTGATTCTTGCAAGATCGTTTCTTGCCAGGTCAACGAGCATAAGGTGTTCTGCATTTTCCTTTTTGTCTTGACGGAGTTCAAGTTCAAGACGGCTGTCCATGTCCAGATCGATGGTTCCGTCCTTTCTGCGTGCACGGCCTCTGGTACCGGCGATAGGGTACATTTCAACCTGACGGTTGGAGCTGCTGTATTTAACTGAGCTTTCAGGGGAGGCGCCGAAGATTATGAAATCCTCATCCTGCATGTAGAACATGTAAGGAGACGGATTGGTGTGCTTAAGCTTATGGTAGGCATTGATTGGAGAAGGGCATGGAAGCATGAAGCTTCTTGACGGAACAACCTGGAAAATATCGCCCCTGAAAATATTCTTTTTGAGTTTTTCAACGATGTGACAGAAATCCTCATCACTGATGTCGGTTTCAACCTTTGAACCCTTGATGGAGATTTCGGCAGGGCGTTCAGGTTCCTGATAAGCATCCAGTTTCTTTTTAATGGAGTAGACTCTTTCTTTTATGTTTTCAGCTTCGTTCTGACTGAAGATGACGCCGTGAATAACTGAATTCTGACGGATGTGGTTTATTGAAACAACGGTGTCAAGGAGATAGAAGCAGTAGTCAGGGCAGGTGTTTGCTCCTTCCTGAACTTCCGGAAGTTCTTCAACCGAAGCAATGAGATCGTAACCGAAAATGCCTGCGAGGAGGTAGTCGTTAGGATCGCTGATTTCAGGAGAAAGTCTGAGAATCTGTCTCAGTGTGTCGATTACGGTGAGTGAACGCAGACGTGAATCCTCGTCAAGATTGGTATCAACCTTTGGATAGGTGAACACCAGACTGTCGGCTGATTCCCTTACGGTAACTTCCTTAGGAGCGGCGTTCTTCAGCATGGCTGCTGCAGCACGGCCGTTTTTGTTCAGAATCTTTACGGTTACTTCAAGTCCTCTGCAGCTGATTCTCAGTGCGGAACTGACTCCGAGAAGTGACTGTGTTCCTGCCTTTGTATGAATTTCCATTGATTCGAGAAGAATGCTGTTCTTGGATCCAGATGTTAATTCATAGAAGAGGGCGAGCGGATCCTGAATGTGTCCGCTTTCCGCTTTTATTAAGCTTATGGTCATAATAAAACTTCCTTTGTTCCAGATAAATCCTGTATAAAGAAAGGCCCGCATTATGCGGGCCTTTCAATGAATCTTGCTGTTATTTAAGCATGTCTAATTCCACCCGCGTTTTTATCGAGTGTGCCACCAAGAGAATGCGTTAAATAACTTTGAAAATACCATTTTTACCTAATTCCTAGTAAGGTTTAATTTACTGTGCTAATTCTACTTTCTTTAAACGTTGTTATCAAGAAAATTTTAAATTAATTTGATGAAGATCATTGTGTTGCGGGGGTTTTTGGACTTCATTGGATAAAAATCTAAAATTCCGCCCGAAACAGGCTGTTTTGTGAGCATTTTTTATGCTTTCTGAAAGCGTAAAACAGGCAGGTTTGTTTAATCGTTTAACTTCAGGTTCACTGTTATCTTTAATATGGATATAATTCAGTCATACGGTTAAAAAAACAGATTTCAGTTCAGAAAAGGTCCAGCAGGCTATGGCTAGAACAGACATGAACATGCTTAGCGGTTCATTATGGGACAAGATATTCATTTTTGCGATTCCCCTGGCGTTTACCGGGGTGATTCAGCAGATTTTCAATGCGACGGACGTAGCCATTATCGGCAGATATGTCGGTAAGGAAGCCATGGCTGCCGTGGGCTGCAATACACCGGTAATAGCCCTGATGGTCAATCTTTTCACGGGAATAGCTCTCGGCATCAACGTCACCGTTGCCGGTTTCATCGGCATGAATGACCGGGAAAGAATCAGCCGTACCATACATACGGGGTATACCGTTGTTTTGGTCCTCAGTATCCTCATTTCTGTCGTGTCCGTTTTTTGCTCCTCCTATGTCATGGAGCTTTTATCCGTGCCTCCGGAGGTTACGGATCAGGCCTCTCTGTATTTTAAGATTATCATGGCTGGTTTACCCCTTACCGCTCTTTATAACTGCGGTGCGGCGATATTCTCAAGTCACGGCGATACCAGAACTCCGCTTCTCTGTCTTACCGTGGCAGGGATTCTTAACGTGATTCTAAACCTGTTTTTCGTGACCTGTCTCGACATGAAGGTGGAGGGCGTGGCCATTGCCACGGTCACCGCATCCGCCATAAGCGCAGTGATGCTGCTTTTCTTTCTGAGAAGGGATGATTCCTTCAGATTCTCCGTAAGAGAGCTGAAGCCGGACAGAGCCATAATGAACAGGATTCTCAGGATTGGACTTCCTGCCTCTCTTCAGGGTATGGTTTTTTCGCTGTCCAATACCTGTATCCAGTCGGCCATAAACAGTCTGGGTGCAGACGTGATGGCGGCTTCCGCCGCAGCCTTCAACATTGAGATTCTGGTATATTTTCTGCTGAATTCGTTCGGACAGGCGGCAACCACGTTCATCGGTCAGAACTACGGCCGCGGCAACATAAGACGCTGCTTTGAGATTACCAGAATATGTCTGTGGCAGAACATGATTCTTACACTGATTCTGTCGGCGTTCCTGCTGTATTTTGCCGGAACGTTCCTCGGACTGTTTACCGATGATGCGGAGGTAATTGAGTATGGCAGACTGCGCCTTATGTTTATTCTGCTTCCGGAGGGGGTAAACGTTGTTCTGGAGGTCATATCCGGTGCCATGAGAGGGTACGGAAGGTCTCTTACGCCGGCCATGATGGCGCTTGTCGGCATATGCGGTATCCGTATAGTCTGGGTTTATGCGGTATTTGCCGCCAATCCGGGGTTTGACGTGCTGATGACGTGTTATCCGGTAAGCTGGGTCTTTACGACGGGTGCACTGATTGTTTCATACGTACGGTTCAGAAACAGGCATCTGATAAATCTTAAAAACCGGAGGAAGGCAGCAAGGATGCAGACGGTTTCTTCCGCAAAGTGAGAGAAACACAAGTCAGCATGGCATGAATTCGTAACAGAGGATGAGTGATTGGAAAATTATGAAATTCATAACAAGATATATGTCGGTAATTGTGGTTCTGGTAACCGTATTTGCCTATTTTGTCGATAACAGTTTTACTTCATGGGTAGGTAACGCGGGGTTTCTGCACGGGCAGATCAATGTAACCAATCTTCTGATTGTGGTGATGTGCGGAATGGGCATGACCATGAAATTCAGTGATTTCAGGATTTTGGTTCTGCACCCGCGCAATGTTGTTCTGGGTGAAATGGCCCAGTTCGTCATCATGCCTCTTGCGGGATTTCTGCTCAGTCTGGCATTTGCCCTGCCTCCGGAGCTTGCCGTTGGCGTTATTCTTGTCGGCTGCTGTCCCGGCGGCACGGCCTCCAACGTCATTACGTACATGGCCAGGGGAAACGTGGCGTTTTCAGTCGGAATGACTTCCGTGTCAACACTGCTGGCTCCTGTTTTAACTCCGGTTCTGACGGCCTTCTATGTCGGGCTTTATACCCGCTCTCAGAGTCTTGGCGGGATTGAGGTTGATTCGGTGAAAATGTTTGCCGACATCATAAAGATCGTAATCATTCCGGTGCTTGGAGGCTGTCTTTTCAATTATTTCTTCAGCAGACTTTCTTCCAGGTTGGTAAATTTTCTGCCGTACGTATCGTGTGCGGCAATCTGTATCATAATAGGCGTTGTCATTGACGCCAACAGCGGCAGACTGTTTGAGCACGGAGTGGTCATTATTCTGGTTGTCATGCTCCATAACCTTATTGGATATCTGTTCGGATTTCTTGCAGGCGTTATGGTGCGCATGTCCGTTCCGGAAAGAAAGGCTCTGGCCATTGAGGTGGGAATGCAGAATTCCGGCATGGCTACGACGCTGGCTTCAACCTGTTTTCAGGGCCTTGCGCTTGCCACGGTTCCGGGGGCCGTGTTCAGTGCGTGGCATAATATCTCCGGTGCCGTTGCCGCATCGGTGATGGCTCGTTATTCGGAAAGGAAGCCGGAGGGGAACGGCGATAAGGCATAATCGCCGCCGCATGCCGCAAGCGAAAGAAAACCCGTCATCCTGAATGGGAGACGGGTTTTTCGTAAATGTTCGGCATCACAACCTGTCTGCGGATGTTTCCGGTAAGTCCGGGGTTTTCCGCAGGTTAATGTTAGTCGGTAAAGAGACCAACCTTAAGATCGGTTGCGTGATAGATTGGGGTGCCGTCAACGGAAACAATACCGTCACCGATACCCATGATAAGCTTGCGCATGATAACGCGCTTGAGGTTAATGGTGTAGGTTACCTTCTTTGCGGTAGGCAGTACCTGACCAGTAAACTTAACGTCGCCAACGCCTAATGCGCGTCCCTTGCCTGGGCCACCCTTCCAGCCGAGGAAGAAGCCGACAAGCTGCCACATTGCGTCAAGCCCAAGACATCCAGGCATTACAGGATCCCCCGGGAAGTGGCACTGGAAGAACCAGAGATCAGGATTGATGTCCAGCTCAGCAACAATTACACCTTTGTCAAATTCACCGCCTGTATCACTAATTTTAATAATGCGATCAATCATCAGCATGTTTGGTGCCGGCAACTGGCTGTTACCGGGTCCGAATAACTCACCGCGGCTGCATGCGAGAAGGTCTTCCTTAGAGAAAGAATTTACGCCTCTGTCACACAGAGACAGCTTATTTGAAGTGTCTTCCAAAATATAATTCCTTATTTGTTTATCCCAATATGACGGGAGTCAGATTGCACTAGGGGGTATTCTATCCTATTTGACTGCATATTTACAGTGAAAGCATGTAATTTTAAAAAAATAATGAGATCATCGATGTCATAAGCCTGCACGTAATCTGAGCACCGACAGCGGCTGACGTGTCATTGTACTCAGACCTGATGTTTCGTGCGGAGACTGTTATCTTCCGAAGATTCTTGCCAGAAAACTGCGTTTTCTGACCTTCGTTTCATTGTCACCGAGGCTGTCAAGGTATTCCCTGATGATGTTGTAAAGGGTATCAGGTTCCTCCGTGGCGGCTCCGGTTTCTCCTGAAACGTCACTGCGTTCACCGTCAGCCTGACGGCGGCCCTCGATAAGTCCGGCCTTTACACCGGTGAGAAGTTCTATGGCTTCGTCAACCGTTTTGACGGGGTATATGTGGAAGGTGCCGTTTCTTACGGCTTCGACAACCTCATCCTTAAGAACCAGTGACTGTCTGTTGCTGTCAGGGATGATGACACCCTGAATGCCTGATATGCCCTGAATCTTGCACACGCGGTAGAAGCCTTCGATTTTTTCGTTAAGGCCTCCGACCGGCTGAACGTTGCCCAGCTGATCGAGGGAGCCGGTGAGGGAAAGATTCTGTTTTATAGGCTTGTGGGACATGGCGGAAAGTATGGCGCAGAGCCCCGTAAGGGAGGCGCTGTCACCGTCAATCTCGCTGTATGACTGTTCAAATACCAGATTGGCGCTTACCGGAATGGCTTCCTCCCGGCCGAAGGTGTTGGTCAGATAGCCGTTGATAATCATCATGGCTTTGGTGTGAATCTGTCCTGCAAGATCCGCCTTGTGTTCGATGTCGGAGATGTCTCCGTCACCGCCTGAGTGAATGGTGGCGGTAATTCTGGTAGGTTCGCCGTATTCAAAGTCCTCGGCATAGGTGCTGATTACCGACAGACCGTTAATCTGACCTATGACTTCGCCTGCGGTCTGCAGCAGCATCTGCTTGTCCTTTACGAAGTCTGAAGAGCTTTCCTCGGACTGATTGCTGCGGAAGTTACGGTGCTCAAGCGTTTCCTCGATTATTTCTTCAGAGATTTCCCCGAGTCCTTTTCTTCCTGCCAGTCCGGATGCTTCACAGATAACGTTGGTCAGGGTGGTTTCGTCAAGCACGAAGTCCTTCTGACTTTCTGCCTCGCGACAGCTGAACTTAAGCAGACGCAGTGCGGCCGTGTCATTTACCGGCAGGAATCCGTTGTATGAGGAAAGGGACTTTATGAATGAGAGATAGTCCTTTCCGTGTTCCTTAACCGAGAAGAACGTGGATATGTCTGTTCTCAGATAGAATGATTTTGCGCACAGGGGATCAATGCTGTGGAGTTCGGCAATTTCAAAATAGGAACCGGCAATGATTACCTTGACGTTGATTGGTGTCGGTTCAGGATTGAAGAACGGCACGACGTTTGTGGCCATTTCCGCCGGGTTTTCCCAGTCAAGCAGTCCTGAATCCAGACTGCTCTTAAGCTTGAACCACAGAATCGGATTATGAATGAGCTCTTCAGCCGGAATTATGAGAAAACCTCCGTCTGCCTTTCGCAGAAGACCGGCTTCAAGCAGATGGTGATGCGAGTATGTGGTGCCGTTTTCCGTCAGGTAGTTGACGCCGCCGAACAGCTTTTTCCAGGTAAGATCCCTGGCATAGATGACGGGGGCCTTGCCCTCGTCATGACAGACCATGAGATTCATGAGCACCGGGTAGGTGAATTCACCTCCCTTGGCCATGAAAATGGACAGGTCGGACAGATAGGTTTCGAGCTTTTTGTTTCCCGGCTGCTTTTTCATAATCTGCAGAAAATCTTCTTCTGCATTGATTTTGTGGTTAATTTTGTTTAAAAGCTCGATGATCTGTTTGTTGAATTCTTCCGCAGTGCCGGAGAGAATGTGCAGCCAGGTCGGGGCAAGTTCGTTGTTCAGATTTTCCGCATAGATGATGTCGTTAAGCTGTCTGTCCGGATGCTCACATGCAAGGAGCAGATCCTTGACGCATTTTTCCTGATTGCATCCTGCAGTGTTGAGCAGCATGATGGGATTCGGTCTTGAAGTATAGACCAGTTCCTGTACGGCATTCTGAGCCCTCTTCTGAAAAGAGGCGAATGTTATGCCGTCCGTTTTTTCACCGTTCTGAAGTTCCTGAAAGTTCGGTAACAATTCTTCGTATTTTAATTCTTCCATGATCATCTGCTCTTTCTTATTATTCTGCTGGTCAGGAATCTCCCGGAGTCTGACGGTTAGCCGTGTTCCAGGAGTGTTCTCTTCCGTATGTCGTTACAATATTAGAGAAAAATTTTTATCTAAAGAGGACTGTCTTTAGAGGATTCGTTAAATAATTTAATAAAACTGTCCGCATCATTTTACATCAGAGCGGTAAAACAATAAAACCGTTTGGTAAGACGCCAATCGGTTCTGTCAGACTTAATCGAAGAAGGAATCAACGCTGAATGATGCATAAGTGACTCCGTCATGTTCGTAGATGTTTACGTCTCCGTTTGAAGGTTCGATGTCAAGCTCGGGAGAATCCTCCTTCAGTTCCCCGTATTCGATATAAAGCTCACCGCAATACATGATAAAGTATGCGTTGGGATATTTTTCAAATACGGCTCTAAGGGTTTTGTATTTTTCCATTTCAGAACACCTCCATGCTTTATCATTAAATCCAATGCTGCCGTTGTGCGGGCATAAGTGCCCGGAACAATACGCAGGCCCGTGCAGACACGGCATGGTCATATCGTCGTACGGGGCGGGGCGATTGGTTTTCATATTATTCATCATACAGTTTTGCAGGGATAAAGTCAGAGAATAATTGCCGGAAATGCGTTGTCCGTATCTCAAATCCGTAAAGACGCCAAAGGATATGCCGCATACCTGCACGCATGCATTGTGAAAATTCAGCATCCCTGCCGGTATTCCGCATTGCGGTTAAGGCTTTTGTATGACGTGACACTCATAAAATGCATGCGGCACTTTGTAAAGAGCCCGTTAGTTATTAAATTGAAGATATGGGGTGTAAATACCGGTAAAGTCATTCATGCGGATTCCGTCGTTACTCATAAGGAACCTGATTTCGGAAAAACGGGCGGGATCCGGCAGAGGAATGAGCAGGAAATCAGAGCGAAACAGATAAGGCGGGACGGCGTTATGTTTTTGGAAAGAATTGAGATAACGGGATACCGCGGTATTTCCAGACTGGCGGTAAACCTTAACAACCAGACCGTTCTCATCGGTGAGAATTCCTGGGGTAAGAGTTCGTTGCTGCGTCTTCTCTGGTGTGTGCTCGGTAACGGAGAGGTGCCTTATGAATTTGTGGAGGATGACTTCAGGAAGGAGGTGACGGATTTTCCGTCCGGCCGTACGGAAGATGATTTACGTACCAGGTATCTCCGTGACAAGGATATTTCGGTTGTGCTGGTGTTCAGGGAGGTGGCACTCGGTTCGGCACTCAAGGACACCAGACTCAGAAGACTTTATCCCGCATGGGTGAGATGCCGGGATTCATACAACAGGGTATTCTACTATCTTCACGGTCATATGAACCGTAACGGTTCCGTGTTTACGGATCATTCATTTCTTGATGCCTCAGGAGATCCCCTTAATCAGAACATCAACATGATGAAGCAGGTTGTGGCTCTGCTGGCCATGAATCCTCTTTTCAGAATAAGGGACAGAAGACGCGGCACTCACGGGCTTGATTATCCGGGAGAGGATGAGTCTGCTCCGCTTCGGAACGGCAATTATGAGACCGAACCGGATTCGTTCGGTTTCAGAAACGGCAACGGGGAGGCAGGCTCATCGGGAGATTTGGGTAATCCGCCGGGGCTTTTCGGAAAAAAATATGCTGGCAGGAAAGACTGGGATGCCCTTGAAAGAAGGCTCCCGAAATTTCTTAAGAACATTATTTCACCTAACGGAGAGGTGCTGACAAACGGCAGGCTTTCTGAAAATCTTGAGGCAATAAACACTCTTTTGGAACACTATTTCTCCATTGTGCCTCCGCTTTCAAGACCCGTTCGCAGCGGCAAGAACAGGAAAACTGGCAGGGACATTCAGGAAATCGTGCTGAAGCCCGTGTCAAACGACGCCTTCAGTTCCATAAGCAATCTGCTCATGCATTCGGGAAAGCGCAGCATAAAGATAATTCTGGCACTGATTGTGGCCGCCTTCGTCGATGATCTGGAGGGACGCAGGATAGACAGTCAGGCAAGACCAATAGTGGTTTTTGAAGACATTGAGTCACGCCTTCATCCGACCATTCTCCTCAATGTGTGGAACATTATTGATCTCATGCCGGTGCAGAAAATAGTCACCACGAATTCAGGCGATCTGCTTTCAGCGGTTGCTCTCGGAGACATTAGGCGCATGCGCAATCTGGTAAGCGGTGTGGACTGCCGGTTCATTGATGAAAAAAAATTCAACAGTGACGAGCTCCGCCGCATAGCCTTCCATATCCGCATCAACCGTCCGATGAGCCTTTTTGCCCGCGTATGGATATTCGTGGAAGGGGAAACGGAAATATGGCTTCTCAACGAATTCGCCTCAATCCTCGGAATCGGACTGCAGGCTGAGGGGATTAGGCTGGTTGAATACGCACAGTGTGGTGCCGGTCCGCTCATAAAGCTTGCCAATCAGCTGGGTATTTCCTGGCATCTTCTGGCAGACGGTGACGAGGCCGGGGTGAAATATGCCAAAAGTGCGGGTTCGGGAGATGCAACGGAGAATGTTACGCTTCTTCCTTCCGTTGACATAGAGCATTTTCTCTATGATTTCGGCTTTGCCGACGTCTATAGACAGAACTGCGGTGTCAGCAACACGCGAAATCTAAGCCGTAATAAAATCATCGACATGGCCATCAGAAGACGCAGTAAGCCGGGTATGGCACTTGCGGTGGTGGATGAGGCAAGAAGACGCGGCAAGAGAAGCATTCCGAAACTCTTTCAGCGTATACTCCTCAAGGCGAGGAGCGATGCCAACAACAGACACTGACAATATCCGGATCATGATTATATCCCGGAAATTTTTTCCGGATTGGAGCAGTCCGGAAAGGTCAGTGTTTCACTTATAAAAATAACCAATTTTTATGGTTAAAATATCCGTTTTTTCATGACGTTCAATATAGGTAATTAATTGAAGCTGCTGCGAATTCAGTAAAATTCTTTCAGAAAAAAGGAAATTTTATGAAATTATATTTACATAAAAGTGTGATTTTTAAAAAATTTTTAATTTTATTTAACACAAAACCCGATACATACGTCATATTTTATAAATTTTATGATGATTTTATATGGCCTGGCTGTTATGATGTGTTTATCGGACAGTTTTACTGTTTGACCGAAAACACGGAATAAAAAAACGATATATAATTATAATAAACAGGCGATAGGTACGCTGTACCTCATCAACATGCAAGGCAAAAAAAGACATGGTTTTTAAAAGAAAGTCATGTCTTTTTTTTGCTGTTTCTGAAATTTTTTACGAGTTTTTCTTCCGGCCTGATTTTTTCTGCTTTTCTGTCTGCGGTACCGCGCCCTCGACGTTCAGCCGCGAACGGCCTCATGATGATAACGGAAACGGTAACTTCCGTAACTGAACACGGTATTTCCGAAGATGTTTAAAGTGGTGAATCCGTTGTCTTTTTTGTCCGGAAGTTGTGGTAAAATCCCTTTGTGTTTTAATTTAATCATTAATGCGGAAAGCTCGGTGTTTCCGCGTCTTTTTGTAGTTTCGGACTGAGTCATGCGTAAGATCATAAATATTGCGGCCGTAGCGGTAAACACTACGCCTCTTGATACGGACAATAACATTGAATTAATCTATCAGGCCTACAGTGAGGCCGTAAACGGCGGAGCTGACGTGGTTCTCACTCCGGAACTTGCGGTCACGGGATATGGAATGGAGGACATGTTCTATGTGTCCGAAATCATGCACGAGGTACCTTCACTTGTTGTTTCACTGGCCTCAAGATTGCGTGAAAACACTTATCTTGCCGTAGGATTTCCTTATCTCGTGGATGGCGGCCAGCTTTATAACGCCGTGGCTCTGCTTACGAAGGACAGGGTGCTCGGTATCGTGTTTAAGCAGCATCTTGCACGCAGCGGTATTCATTACGAACCTAGGTGGTTCAATCCGTGGCAGGCCGGTTCAAGAGTGGAACTGGATTTTGCCGGACAGAAGGTTCCCGCCGGTGACATCGTGATTGTTGTGGACGGAGTCCGTATAGGTTTTGAAATCTGTGAGGATTCTTGGGTGGCTGATCGTCCGGGTCGTTCACTTTATCTGCGCAATACCGACATCATTCTTAATCCGAGTGCATCCCATTTTGCCATCGGCAAGCAACAGGAGCGTTCACATTTCATAATCGAGGGATCAAGAACCTTCGGTACCGTGTACGTGTATGCAAATCTTCTCGGATGTGAGTCAGGCAGGGCCGTCTATGACGGAGACTGCATGATTGCCTCCGGAGGCAGGCTGGTGGCCGTGAGTGAAAGGTTAAGCTTTACTCCGTACAGAATTCTTCATGCCTCCTGCGACCTGCGCGTAAACCGCAATTTAAGGGCGCTTTCAGGCATGCTTCTCAACGTGGCTGACGCCTACTCCGACGGAGTGGTGTTCACTGACTGTGTTTTCGGGCCGGAAAACGATTCAACACCTGTTTCCGGTGCCGTATATCTTGCTCCGGAAAACGAGGAGGAGGCTGTTACCAGAACGGTGGCTCTCGGTCTCTGGGACTGGATGCGCAAGACCCATACCGGCGGTTTTGCCCTGAGCTTAAGCGGCGGTGCCGATTCCGCACTGTGCGCCGCCATGGTCTACTATGCCATGGCTGAGGGACTTAATGCCAACGGTTACGAAAATTTCATGAAAACCATGGCCGGCTGCGGTCTCCGCTTAGAGGACAAACCGGAGAACATGTCACATGAGGATTATCTCAGAACCGTGATTATGCCAAAGGTGCTGGTTACCCTGTATCAGGGCTCACAGTACTCCGGCGACGTAACCTTCAATGCCGCCAGAGGGCTTGCCGAGGAAATCGGAGCCACCCATAACCACTGGTCAATTGCGGAACTCGTAAAGGAATACATACGGCTTGCCGACAGTCTGACTCCTGATAATCCGATGACCTGGGAAAAGGATGACCTGGCACTGCAGAACATTCAGGCCCGTGTACGTTCACCTGGCATATGGCTTCTTGCCAATCGTACAAACAAGCTTCTCATTGCGACTTCAAATCTTTCTGAAGCTTCCGTGGGATACTGTACCATGGACGGTGATACTTCAGGCGTGATTTCTCCTATAGGCGGTATCAGTAAGTCAAGAGTACTAAAAATCAACCGCTACATAATGGAGCAGGGACTGTCGGTTCTTGAAAACCGTCTTTATGCCGGTGACAGACTCAGACTTGCTTCAATGAGCGCCATTGTGGCTCAGGCGCCGACTGCCGAACTGCGTCCTGTTGAGCAGACAGACGAAAACGATCTGATGCCGTATCCGCTGCTTGACGAGATTCGTTCCCTGACACAGAACGGTAATCTGACTCCAAAGGAAGTGTTTATTGAGCTTTGCAGAAGCAGATTTGCCGAAAGCATGAGCAGACAGAGTCTTCTGAATTCTGTTCGTCGGTATTACAGGCTGTATACCCGTAACCAGTGGAAGAGGGAAAGAATAGCCGCCTCATTCCATATTGAGAGGGACAGTGCCGATCCTAAGACATTCAGACGCTTCCCGATACTTTCATCAGCCCTTTCCAGGGAAATGGCCGCACTTAACGCCTATGCGTCAGGTCTCGGTCTTGAGTAAAATAGTTGTCGGGGACGGAATATTCCGTTTCCCGACCTGAAGCTGCCGGACACTTAGGTAAATCGGTATTTGTTTTATGGATAACTAATCCGGAGGATTTAGGATGACAGACTCTAAATTCAGAATATCACGTTCCGTTTTATCCGGAATGGCGTCATGTCTGGCCACTGCGGCTTCACTGACCGTGTTTACGGCAGGATGCAGTATGGTGGCACTCGGAATTGCCGGTTCTCTTGGTAATCCTGACATGAAAAAGATTGATAATGCCAGGAATGTCGGGTATGCCGTGAGCTTCAGACTTAGGGAAGGGGCGGAAGATGTTTCCACCGAAGGTGATGCCGTACTGACGAAGAAGTCGGCGAACGGTACTTCTTTTACGATGCTCACCACGGGGGAATACATCATTCTTGATATTGTCAGGAAGAAAGGCGGAAGTGTCTCCCGTAAAATGAGGGTGGTTGAGTATCCCGCCAGATCACTCTATGCGCTGGAGCTCAGTGTTCCTGCGGAAAAGAATACCCATAAGCGATATGCATACGCCTTCCCTGATGAAAGTACTCTGAGCCGTGCCATCGGATTTGCTGATTTTCACAGCGTGAAGGGGCTTTCCGGATATCTGCTTTCCGTAAAGGATGCCGACTGTACCAGACCGTCAAACGAGAACTATAAGGAGCTGGAGCTTCTTACCTCCTGCAAGGGAAGTGACTTCCGCTACGCTGTCGATGAGTTCGCCAACTTCGACAACGGTTTTATTTTCCCGAAATATTTTACCTATCGCGGGCCGGCATCCCAATCCCATGGTTTTGAGATTGAGGGCGTGAAGAACGTAAATGCCGCCAAGGTAAAATCATCCAATAAACTCCTGTCCGAGCTGGACAGGGATTTCAGACAGAAGCTCAACCGCGGGCTTGCGAAGGAAGCTGACGCATCTGACGTTGAGTTCATCAGAAAGCTTGCCGGTGACTAGTCAATAAAGTACGCATGCCGTATGTTACGGCTTCTATACTGCTTTTGTAACATTCATAAAAAATCCCGCGGTCAGTGCTGAACGCGGGATTTTGGTATGGCATCTGCCGGTTTCGGAGCTTAGTCCTCCGGTTCAGGATCCTTCTCGTCAGCGGTAACTGACTCGGCATCAATAATTGCGTTGTTTACCGGTCTGCCTTTTTTGACGCTCTTGTTTCCGTTTTCAAGAGGCATGTTAAGGGAAGCGGCAATGCTTTCGGTGATTGTGGCTCTGCAGGCGTAAAGCATGGACAGGAGATGCTTCAGAAGTCGGTCTTCGATGGCTCCTTCTCCTTCTTCATCCTGATCCTGCACGTTGTTGCCGTCATTTTCCGTCTTGGTTCCGAACAGCTGATCCTCAATGTTCTGCATTGACTTTGATGAAGCATTGTTAAACCATTCGGAATCAGGATCGTCAAAGTCCTTGATAAGAACAGACTCGGTGCTAGGCATGTTAATCTGCTGTCTCAGGTCGCCCTTAAGATAGATGTTTTTGCCGGTGCCGGTGTCCAGTTCATAGAGAAGCTCAGGATCGATGTTCTGACCGAGTTTAAGCTGCTTGACGCCTTCTTCATTCTGCAGTTTGTTGTCCTCGAGAACCCTGTCGATGGAATCTCTGGTTGAAACGAGTATTTCTTCAGCGAACTTTGCAATGTCCTTGCGCATGTTGTTAAGGGAATTGTCAAGATTCCTTATTTTCAGCGTGCTTATGAAGGACTGCTTCAGCTGTGTTTCTCCGGCGGTAAACGGATACTGCTTGTTTCGTGCCTTATACCATGTGACAAACTGTTCTGCGGAATCGTTAAGTTCCTCAAAATGCTTGTCTATTTCGGTTGAGGCTGTTGTCATAAGCTGGTGAAGTTCCTTCAGCCCGTTGTTTTTTATGGACTGAATTTCCTTAAGGGTGCCAAGCTTGTATTTGACACCGCCGATAAGTTCGGCCTCAATCTTCACCTGTCCCGCGGCACTCAATCTGGCCATTTCCAGATACTGCTGGTAGCGAGGGTATCCGAATACGTATAACGCAACCATGAATACGGTCATGAACAGAGGAAGCATAATGGTCTTCCAGTTGCGGACAAGGAAACATTTTCTCTGTTTTACCCATTCCTGCTTGGAGTTTATCATTTTGAATTCGTCCCACGGCATGGTAAGCATGCCGAGCATCATGGCGACATGTGCACTGAACACGGCCATCGGCATGCCGATGAGCAGGGCTTTCATAAGTCCGTACCATGTGGCGTTTGTGAGACTGTAAAGTGTCAGGTCAATAAGCGCAACAGTGTAATTCAGTCCCTGAATGAGAATTACGAACAGATTGTTGTGGTAATCAGCGTTAAAGCTACCGAAGATTATGTCGTTTGCCTCTTTGAGGGATATGGAAGGTTCATACAGGAAATAACCTGAGGCGAATCCTGCCAGACCGCAGATGAGCGCAACGGCGAAGCGTCGGTTGAATCTGAAGAAGCTGATTTTGCTGTCAGCCTTCATAAGCCTGCTGCATCCCGGAACATTAAATACGGTATTAAGCAGGGCAAACAGGATGAATGACTGCAGGAAGATCAGTCCTCCGTTTTTGGCATGTGCTACCAGAATGTAGAACAGGATAGCTCCTGACAGCAGAAACATGAAAAGTGACGAAAGGTTCTTTCGCGTTGAATAAATGAGTCTGTCAGTAAATGAATGCGGACTGTAGTCGTTTTTTATTTCATTGTTTCTGTACACCCGGTAGTATCTGATGTAGAAGAAACGCGGAACGGCACCGAAAATGAAAATTATGAAGAAGGAAAAGGTGCATCTCGCGGAAACATCGGAAATGAAACCGGTAATTCCCCAGGAAAGCATTATGGCAATAATGAGCAGACCGTATCTCAGCAGGAGACCGTAGAATGATTCCTCAAGGTAAATCTGTTCATAGGATCTGGTAAAGAAGTTGAGAAGGGCACTGTCTCCGGAGAAAGAACGGGAATAAAGAGAATGTTCCTCGCCGCCAAGAGACGCATCCTCGTTTATGATGTTCAGCGGTGTGGTTTGGTTTTCAGCATTTTTTTCTGAGCCTGCGGAAGCAGGCTCGTTTTCCGGATTCTGACTGATTTTCACGGTTTCTTCAGCTGCAGTGCCGTTTTCGGACGCGATGTCGTCCTGACTGTTGTCTGTTGGTTTATTATACATGGCAGAACTCTGGGTATCTGATTTCTGGTTAGCTGTTTATCGCGGATGTCAGGACTCTGTGACCCTGTATGAACGCGGTAAATAGAATGTTAATCACTTGGGGTGTATTTTATACTTATTGCGGACTTTTTACAAAAAAAGGATGGTTTTTACTGTTCAAAATACGAGGAAGGTTATACCTTATGTACGGTTAAAAAGGCATTCCGGAGAAAACACCATTCTTTATGCGGAAACGGGGGGCGTGCCGGTTAAAGGCAAAAAAATCCGGTCGTATCAGCGTGCATGACCGGATTTTTGCAATTAAGACATTCCGTTTCCGTTATAACTCAGAGGGAAATGTTGTCATCATTTACTTGAGCAGAGTTTCGAGTTTGTTCTTTTCCTCTTCGTAAAGTTTAACTGCCGCAACAATCTTTTCCCTGCGTTCTGAGATGTCCTTCAGCTTTCTAGCATTGACGCTCTTGTCCCAGTCCGTAGCCTTGCGAAGATGAAGCATCCGGTTGGAGTTCTTTACTCTTGCGAAACTTTCGGTAACGTCAATGGCTCCGTAGGCGTTCTCATGAGAAAAAGCTTTCTGACAGTCGGTGCGGCAGGAAATGATTTCCTGTCTCTCTTCTCCCGGTTTTAACGGAGTGAGGAAAGGATACTGGATGTTTTTGACACTATAGTACGGAACATCCCTTCCTTCGCCCTTGATTTCAATGGTCATGCTGATGTTCGTAAATGACAGCAGGTCGGTCTTGTTGCTGAACGTAAGGGAAATGGATTTCGGATCATCCGGTATTTTATCCAGTTTCACGTTTAACTGTCCGAGTTTGCTGTTTACATAGTCCTGATAAATCAGATCATCCAGATCGTAGCTGCGTGCCGGAAAATTATTTGCAATCTTTTCGGCTGCCTTTTGCAGCTTTTCAGTTGCATCAAGAATTTCCTCTGCCTTCTTACCATCATTGATTTTCTGAGTAACGTCACCGATATTTTCCATGTTGCGTCTGAGATCGCCCTTGGCTGCATTGATGAGTTCGTCATCGCTCATGTTGCCCATGGTTTTGTTTATGAAAGACGTGAATTCTTCGTTAGGTCCGAAAAAGGCCATTAGTTTCTTTACGTCATCATTGTGAGCCTTTTCTGAGGTAAGCATGGCGGCCTTGATTTTGGAAATCGTTCTAGCGTTGATTTCTTTGTTTCCTGACTCCTTAAGCTTTTTTTCAAAAGCCTTGTATTCGCTTTCGATCTGCTTAAGTTCCCGTTCTGCTTCTTCTTTGTTACTGTCTGCAAAAGCAGGAATAGTTAGTCCGGACAGAAGAGCTGATATTGTCAGTGAAAGACCAAAATTTCTGATATTCATTATTTCTGCTCCTCATTAATTGAAATGCCACTAAGTACTTCTGCCTTTTTAATGGCTTCAGCAGATAATTTTCCGGTGGCTTCACCGATAACTGCACATGCTTCTTTTTTGCCGGCCAGTTCTTCGTAGTAGGCGGTTCTTTCCTTAACAAAATCCTCATAGTCCGGAAGATCCCAGATTACATACGGATCATGGTATTCATTATAGACGTTGATGCCGTATGTGCTGCCGTCAGCTTCATAGAAGGTTAACGAGTTGAGATGGCATTCATAACCTTCTTTCATTTTCCTCGCTGCATATGATTCAATTTCCAGTGTGGATGTTTCCCCCGGAGCAATACCGCCGGATATTTTGGTTTCACCTGCGTAGCTGTCGTCAACGTACAGGGAGAAACTGCTGAGGGACTGAGTGTTGCCGTTCTTTATGGTAACCAGCAAGGATTGGGCTTTGTTAGGATTGAGTACACAGGAAAAATCGATATTGCTGAAGAGCTCTGCATCCTTTTGGGCTTTCTGGCGTCTTTCTATTTCGAGCTGATTAACGTTTTCCTGAGGTTCCTGTGGTTCGCATCCGGTTTTGACGTTATCGGACAGCATGTGCATCTGAAAATTGATATGCTTCGAATTGAACTGACTGCTGATATAGTCTTTCTTCCAGTCATCCCTAATGATTTTCATGATTTCGGAAGCTTTTCTTCCGTCTATGATCCTGTTCTGAGAATCGGTGCCTTTGTACCATGACAGGAAGGCTATCTTGTCCTCACTGTCATAGCTTTTCACCACGTCAACAAGACTTTTATTCTGTTCTTCCTTATTGCCGCTGAGGTCAAGAGTCGGATCCCCGCATCCTGTGAGAAAAAGCGGCAGGCATGCGCCGAACGCAGGTAATAATTTACTGATGTTCACGTTTTTTCCTTTGTCGTTTTATAATCTGTTCTAACCTGTTGTGTTGAAGTTTGCCGGACATCAGAGACTGATGTTTCTGCGGACTGCAGTTTTTGGCTGTTCAGCAGTTGAGGCGGGGGCCGGTACTGCCGGAGTTGCGGTTGTTTCGGTTTTTACGGTTTTCTGTACCGTTCCTGCAGTGACGGTTCCTGCTGATGCGGCTTCCGACTTCTTTTTTACGTTTGCGGCTTTAGCCAGAGCAAGACGTCTTTTTCTTTCTTCATCAGCTTTTTTCTGTTTTTCGGCAAGGAGCTGTTTCTGTTTTTTATCCTTGATGAGAGCTTTTACGTCCTCATTGAGTTTTTTCCAGTCCTCAACGGCGTATTTCTGCTTTTCTGATTCAAGAATATCCTCGCATCCCTTTTGAGTAAAACAAGTGTATTCGGCCACGTCTTGCAGAACTCCGTTAGGTGTGTATGCAAAAATGTTAAGCTCAAAATATGCGTTATCGTGGCTGAGTAAAGGACTGAAACTGAATGTGTATACGCCAAGTCTGTGAATGTAGTCTGATGTATTGATTTCCGGCAGATTTGAGATCGCCTCCTTCATTTCGTCCTCATTTACGGCCTTGAATGTTTCCCAAGGCTCCCCGAGCTTTGATTTTACAGTAGCTTCGGTGTCGTGATTCAGACTGAACTGATGAACTTCCTCAGTTGAAAGATGTGTACCTGCGCATCCGGAGATAATGACGGATGAAGCCAGGGCGCACAGCAGTGATGTTTTTTTCATGTTGTTATCCCGATTGAAAAATCAATGTGTTAATCATAATTTCTAAATTGTTGGCCATGTCATGGCCGTAATATTGTATATTAAATGTGTTTTATTTGTTAATATTTTGGTGTTAAAAACAAATAAATTTTTATCTGTTAAAACATGAAACATTTTCATATTAAGTAAGTGAAGTCATACGCTGCAGGTAAATATGCCTTCAGTACCGTTAATCCGGAAAAATCATTTCAATTCAGCGGAATTTACCTTGTTTTATCCGGCATTTTGCAATGCGTTGATACAGGTGCGTTATCGTTATGGTACAATCAGAACAGGATTTTTATACTGAGTAGGGAATTCGGATGAATACCATTAAAGAAGTAGTGGAAAAGGAAATAGAACATCTTAAGGTTATGGCCGGTCATCTTGATGAGCCTGAGTATCAGAAGGCTCTGGATCTGATTCAGTCATGTGAAGGTAAAATAGTAGTTACCGGCGTGGGTAAATCAGGTCACGTGGCTTCAAAGATTGCGGCCACCATGGCAAGCACCGGAACACCTGCGTTTTTCGTTCATCCCGGAGAAGCCTGTCATGGTGATCTAGGCATGATTCAGGAAAAGGATCTGGTGATAGCAATCTCCCATTCCGGAGAAAGCTCCGAAATCATGACCATCCTGCCTATCGTAAAGAGCAGGGGAATTAAGATTATCACCATAACTTCTAAGCCTCAGTCATCCATGGCGCTGATTTCAGACGTACACCTGTGTACCTACATTACCGAAGAGGCTGGAAAGCTTAATCTGGCACCTACCTCCAGCACAACTGCCACCATGGTTTTGGGCGATGGTCTGGCCATTGCTCTTGCCGAAAGAAATAATTTTACTCCGGTTGACTTCGCGGCAAGCCATCCCGGCGGAGCTCTCGGACGCAGGCTTCTCGTGCATAACGAAAATGTAATGCACGTGGGTGCAGAGATTCCGTTCACCGGACTCGACAATACTCTGGGTGAGGCTGTTCTCGAGGTCAGTGAGAAGAAACTCGGCTTTGTCATCGTGCTTGATAAGGAGGGTAAACTTTACGGCGTATTTACCGACGGTGACATCAGAAGAGCGCTTACACGCGGTTTTGATTTCAGAACTGCTCTTGTAAGTGATTTCATCAGAAAGGGCTGTTACACGGTAAAGCCGGATCAGATGGCGTATGATTCGCTTGTTCTCATGGAGGAGAAAAAGATTACCGCACTGGTTGTCGTTGATGACGATAATAAGGTTGTGGGGGCCTTCAACATTCACGACCTGTTCCAGTCAGGCATCAGAAAGTAGAGTTTTAAGACGGATGATTTTCCGCCGGATTATCTGCCATTTATGCGTTTTCCGGTTCCGGAAACCGACATGGTATAAAAAAGAGCGAACACCGCGGTGTTCGCTCTTTTTGCAATCATGTAAGTATAAATCTTAACTTACTGGATGTAGATACTGTCCGGATTGACAATTTCAGGAGTGGTTTTGTACCTGGTAATCACGCCGTCGGCACATACGTGCTTTGACTTGAATTTATGCAGGTTACCGTAACCGTTCTGATTAATGTAAACGGTAAAGGTCTGATTCGGATAGTTTCTGTCAAAGTTGATGAATGTCTGATGTCTGCCCGGAAC
>Ga0256870_1000076_pt1 | contig 26599 bp, 38 predicted proteins | sample RumenRJG_06RNA_FD_186079 | JGI IMG/M metagenome (GOLD analysis project Ga0256870, IMG submission 186079) | Metatranscriptome of bovine rumen microbial communities from Lethbridge, Alberta, Canada - Rumen RJG_06 (Metagenome Metatranscriptome) | ecosystem: Host-associated > Mammals > Digestive...
CACATATATTTTTTAATTGATCACGACTTAATACTATAAATTCATGATGAATTAAACCTTGTATTCCTTTAGGATGATAATTACAAAAGTATACTTCTTGATAGTAGTTATCATAATATAAATAACCTCTTTCTACTGCTATAAGATCAGTTACATTAAGATAATCTCCTCCATTAACTTTTAATTTTAAAGTATCAGGTTCTAATGGATAAATAAAGTCATTTACCTCAACTATATTTGATATAAAATAATCATATATCATATTCAAGATACTATGATTATTATGACCTGTTGAGTAATTATGAGGTAAGTATCCTATGATTAAATCATCTATACTTTTTCTATATTTAAGTATAATTTCTGGGATTAAACTAAGCTCATCAAATTTGATTATATCTTTTAAACTTACTATCGACTTAGACACCTCAGTGTGAAAATCGATAGACTTGATAAACTCATCGATTTTATTCATAAAAATAAACAAAAATTAAACCCTCAGCATTACTGCCAAGGGTAAATTGATTAAAATTCGATTGACTCAAGAAATTCTCTAGCTTCTGGTTTGCAAATAATTTCATTACCATTGCAACCTGGTCTATCTACATAAATAACTACGAAAGCTTCATTATTGGATAAAGCAAACTCTCTATAATAATAGTGAAGTTCAGTTTCATTTTGAATATGATAACGGATATCTTCAGATAATTTAACTGCACCAGCTTTAGTGAGTTTATCTTCCCAATCTGAAGGAAGCTGAATCAAGCCAGTTGATAGATTACCTTCTTTGCCCCACTTAAGAGCTACATCAAATCCCATGAGATCTTCTCCTTTCTCATTTAGGATTCTCTGATTTTCAATAGCTGGAAGCATGTCTTCAGTCCATACCGCAGCATTATAGAATTGAAGTCTCATTAATACTTTAATTTAAAACCGTTTGGAAATTCAATAGTTCTCGACTCTTGATAGATTTTATATTTTCCATTTAGGATAATTATATCATCTTGTTCAAGAGGATCAAATAATTTTTGAGTAAAGGTTTGAATCTTCACAGTTAATGCTCTAGTAGTTACAATATAGTTATTTCGTACATGTAACTGACCTTTTGCATACGCTGGAATAACCTTATCTAATAGTTTGATTAGATTCTCTCTGGTACAATTCTTTATTATTCCTTTCGGATACATGGAATTCCTCAAATTTGAGTTTCAGTTGTTCTCTGTAATCCTCATCATTACAAAGTCGATCATAGTTTGGATCGAGTAATTGGTCATCGAAAATCACGCAGTTATTTTTTGAGTCATTCAAAATCTCAATACAATACCGCATTCTATTATCAGCTCCAGGCATATGTTTAAATACATAACCTGGAACCATTATTTTTGTTACTTTTCCTTCGAGGACCTGTCCGTTTAACTTAAACTTAACTTTATAACCAATTGGAACTACAATCATAATATTGTGGAATAAACCTAAAACTATCAGGCTTTAGGTTTTTTAAACTCAGTTAGTACCTTGTATAACAACTTACTATTATGATTATAGTGCATACAAGTATACTTAACCCAGAACTTAGCAGTTATATTTACATACTTCAGAGATATAATCTTCTCTGGAATTGGAGCTTGTGATGCAGATCCGAAGAATCTATACCAATCGGTTTGATTCTCCATAAGATCTGGAATATATATTCCTTCATCTATGAGATTATTCTTAAGAAGTTCTTGTAAATTATATTTTAAATCTGCTAATCCTCTTTGATTTAATACTCCAAGTTTGAATCCCTTTTTAGGTAAGAAGTACGGACTAATATATGATAATACGATAGACTGCCCTATCTGACTTAGGATCAAATGATGGGCAGTCTTATCGTAAGTTACCAATATAAGTTCATTAGGATTGAACTTCTCGAGATCATTCTGGAGTTTCGTGAATGTTTCTCTATATGAAGCCATCTTAATTAGTAATAGCTCTCATATCCTTGTGTAGATACTCAAGGATAGAATTAATGTAGGTTGTAGATGATTTTGGAGCTACACCTAGAATCTTTTCGGATTCAACAACTGTGTCAATAGAAGCTTTTAGTGGATTCTTCATACCAACATAGAATGAACCTTCAAATAGTCCAAATGCAGATACAATTTCTTGATATACTGCTGAGATACTCATCTCTGATCTCGGCTGTACAAAACGGAATGCCATCGGAATAAATCCATAAGACATTTGATCATTATCAAGAATTGTATACTCAATTACATCATCTGGAACTTCTAACTCATTTACCTCACCTTCTTTAACCGCAAAGTACCAGATATCAAGGCCATTCATAGCCAAGATATACCGCAATCCTTGGAATTGAGAAACTGTGAGATCTTTAAGTTGTTCCAGTTGAGCAACAAGTCTTTGATTTGTAAGGGCAGCTGTAAAGGTGCTGATATTATCAGCTATAAATTTCTGGATAGCATCCATCACTTCTGGTTCACTTGCGACTTCGTATCTATTACGAGCAAGGAACTTTACAGTCCTTGAATCAATCTGCGGACTTTTTACTAGGTTTAACTCTAATTTCATTATGAATTATTATAATTATTTAGGTACTCTTTAATTTTGTCAATTGACTGCATTTCATTAAGTCGATGTAGAACCTCAAGTCCTGAAGCCATATTGATTAAAAGATTTTCCCACTGTAACTCAGAGAAATTATACATTTTTGTACACCATCTCTCAAGCTGTTCCAGTGAAGATTTCTTTCCAGGTCCGAAGAAACCTCTAGCTATTTCATTAAGCCAGTTTCCATCATCATCTGAAGCTCCAGATAATACATAATGATCATCACCATTATGTTTAAACTGATCATATGGATCCCAACGATCAATATGGAATACATATCCGAACCACTGAGGAGCTCTCCTCATAGCATTGAGTACAGAGAATATAGGATCAACTTCACCCCATGAAGTTTCATCAACAAACCACTGTGCAACTTCAGGTAACCACTTCTCCACTTTATCACAGCAAACATCTTTATTACCACATTTGAGTGTAGCACCGAAACAGTCATTTTCATCCATTTGGTAACCACACTTACATTTAGGGAAATTGAAGTCATGTGATTCTTGAAGAACTTCTACTACCTTAGGAATCGTAGTATTAGCAAGAATTACTCTTACCTTAGCTCCGATTCCCATAGCACCTGGTGAATTGTCAGCCAATCCCATCATATTACGTACTCCACCACTTGAAACCTGCTTAACATATTTCTCATCAATAGTTATTGGTTCAAGTTTAAGAACTGCCGCATATGATCCATTAGACTGCTGATTCCACATGATATCTACCACAGTAGTAACTGACGAGTCAGTAAAATAGAATTTCTTTCCACGGATACCAGTCATATCAGTATACACTACTACACCATCACATTGGAACTTATGACCTGTACCATTCTCAGTCCAGATTGCATCAAGAGGAACTTCATTTGCTTCAAGATATTCTGCATGAATGAATATAACATCGTGAAATGTCCCAAGTTGATCTGAGTCATAACTGATTCTACGACGTCTATCTCTTGCAATATCAGGAATAGAATAAGTATCTCCCATCTGACGTTGGAGTGACCAGTTACCATCGAAGTATGATAATTTATACCAACGAATGAAAGCTTCACGAGGAATCTCATCCTGGTTGACAGTAGAGTTAATAAGTCCATTAGCTTTATTACGAGCTAACTTTCCATATACTCCTGCATCGACAAGAACCTCACCACGAATAGATTTAATTCCAAGACTAGGATCAATCTGATGTGGTACGATATCCCAAAACTGTTCGGTACGGATTATTCCGAGTTTTTCATCAGGAGTAGATTGTACTCTTTGAAGTCTTCCATGCTTATCATAAACTAGTTTAATCCCACCTCCATCGTATTTGAGGTTAGCATAGTTGAATGGTCTACCACCATATTTATGAGCTAGGCCATTTTGAACAAACATTTCAGTAACTGCCGCTTCAAGATTGTTATCTTTTACGATATCTTTCTCAAGAGCATCTTCAGGATCATTATCAAGAACCAACTGTTCAGGCCAATCTACAAGTGACTTGACTGAATTACCAGTTTCTTCTTCATATTGTTTTGCTAACTGATCATATTCTTCATCTGACATTATAGTTCCAATATTTGGATTTGTATGAAGATAAAACTGATTAGCAGCTTCTTTTAATTTGGTATAATCCATGACTAATTTACCTAAATATTTTGTTAAATAATTCCCATCCACGTTCTAATTCATTTCCTCCGAAATCTCTATGAGATTTTAAATCTAAATATCGGAGTTCAACTATACGTATTAGGGCACTTAATATTGAATCACAAGAAGATAGTATATCTTCTTCATCATCTTGAACTATCATCTTTTCTGTAATTCGATTATAGGTCAAGAGAGTATCAGGTCCAGTTGTGTCAGCTCCACCAACTGTAAGAATAATCCAACGTCCAGGATTTCTACTAAAATACATTGACTTCGTTGGCTCATAAATTGCTGGAAGCATTATTACCAGATCTTCTACGACACTATCACCAATCTCAAGCAGTCCTTTATCAAACTTTCTCATTTTAGAAAGTAACTGCTTAAATTCTTGTTGATATTTATAAGGTAAGGAATCTAAGATATATTCATTATACCTTAGATTATTTTTAAGTCCGTTTTCAGCGGCATCTATGTAGTATCTTGAATTCCCCATTTCCCAATATTAAGGTTTTGAACCTTCTGGTGAGGTCTTAAGACGATACTCTTTACGGATATCAGATGACCATCTATTGATTAACTTAAGCATATAGTCAGGTTTGAAATTAAAGTTATATTCTTCATATGATCTTTCAAGTCTACCTGTACTATCAAATTCATAAGTTCTCCAATAGTATTCTCCAATTTTATCTGTAGAGAATTCAAGAGTAACTCCTATAGAGTGATCTAGCGGACTTAGTATTAGACCTTTACATCTTACAGTTCGTCTAGCTTTATAAACTAGGTTAGATAAACTTTGCATTACTAACCTGAGCAAGTCTGAATAGTAAAATGTAACTTCATTTAAATCAAGTTGAGAAGGTCTAAACAAGCCACAGTGACCAGGCAACCTATCATCCATTACTGGAATATAGTGAGGTTTAACTCTGTCAGAAACTTTTAGTAAGATTCTAAAGTCGGAACAATCACTTACACTAATTCCAAAAAGATCTAATTCCATATTTGTTCAAATTTTTTGACTATAATATCCCAAGTATAATTTGATTCAATATGAGTCATAAGGCATTCTCTCAGATCACGTACTGAATCAGTATCATAGTTATCCATATAATATAATGCCTTCTTTGTCATTAAATCATAATTATCAGAATATTCAAATGGAATATCTGGAGTCATCATACCTTTAAATGGACCGAAGGTAGTTTCCATTCCATCTCTTCTAGGTACAATTGGAATACATCCACACATGATATTCTCAAGAGCAGTAATACAAAAAGTTTCTGGGAATATTGCTGGATATAACCATACCCTACAATTAGACATTTCTTTATATAACTGTTCTTTAGTAAGCCTACCAAGATAATCTACATAGTCATAGTTACCTTCTACTGGGATATCATCATAAGATGCAACTCTTAATCTAGATTCAGGGTGGACTTCTCTAATTCTCGGCATAATTTCCTTGATCATATACTCCAATCCTCTTTCTGGACGACTACTATAAAATAGGTTGAAACTCCTAAATTTATCGTAGTCTAAATCATTAAAAGGAGTGAATTCCAGACCATTACCAGTCATATGTATATACTGTGGTAATAGCTTATTATTTTTGATCAAGAATTTACGATGAGCTTCTGTTAGACATATGACTCCTTTTATTTTTGGATTATATGATATTGATGATAGATCCAATGGTTCATTACTATCCTCTGAACTAATATAGGTATCGTGAGCTTGAATCCAGATATTGTCACAACAATCAGACCAACTGAGTTTAATTAATCTATCATTACTCAATCTTCTTGATATAATTATATGATCAAATTTTTGATACTCAATCCTATCATAAAGTAAATTAATTGGGACCCACTCAACTCCAAAGGCATTGAAGTGCCAATCTTTTACTTTACAAAATACAATTACATGATATCCACGTTCTTGTAATTTAGCTGAGAGTTGTACTGTCCAAGTTTCTGATCCTCCACGTCCTTTCAACAAGTCTGATGTATCAGTATATTCTACCCAACCTGGATCAATGATTCCTATTACTTTTTTCATGACTGCTCTTCTGTTATTACATTTTTAGAGTCACGTTGACCATTCAGATTATGTGTAATATAAAAGATCCACTTTCTATCAAGAATATACCCAATTTTGATTAGGTATTTTAATGGATAAAAGTGTATTTCTTTTATTCCAACATAAGTTGGATTAACTACCTCAAGCAACTGTTGATCGATATCATCCTTGCGCAGTTTTCTTGCAGCTTGAATTACAGGAGTTGCATCAATCATTAACATGGATTGGAGATTTATAATCTTAAATAGATTACTCATCTCCAGTCCATTATTTTCTGTTAATTTAATCTCACATTCTTGATCTGTATCAAGGTATGTTTTAAATAACAGAGGTGAAGTGAAATTTACTGCCCTGAATTTAAATGCCATTATTCTATGATTTTATTAGAAGGTTTTAATTGAAGACCTTCTAGTTCATGCTCTAGATAAGCTTTACATCTTTCAGTAAAGTCTATATTACTATCACGAGTATCAACTCCCTGGAAATCTGTAGCGAGATTTCTTGCAAGGGTAAAGCACTCAAATTCAGTAAGCCGAAGCTGATCTTTATACTTGAAATTATCCATGAAAAGTATCAAGGTAAATTCCTGTACGTAATCAAGCCAGTCAGCTAAATATTCTTGGTATTTTTCCATGATTTAATTGAAATATTTTTCGATGATAGATTTTACTTTACCTTCAGGATCTTCTAATTGAACGTCCCAATGATCACAAGGTGTTTTAAATAAGTATTTTAGAGTTTCAAGTAAATAATCTCTTAATACATGTTTTGGTGACATGGAATGTTCAATTGTAGAGCAATGCCTATAAAACATTCCAGTTTTCATATCCCAACATATGTGACGTTTATTAGATAAACCTGCAGGATTATTCATATCTCCAAGGATAATCATAATAGCAGTACTATTTCCTTTTTCCAACTGACAATAATCTCTGACTCGATATTCGAATTCTCTATAACTCAAGAATTCTTCATTACTTTTTACAAGTTCATAATTATAATCATCAAAATTATATTCATAAACTTTAAGTTTAGTATTTTGAATATCGAGATAGAATTGAGGCATAACATCAATTAAATACCTTAATTCATTCCACTGCTCTTCAGTGATAAATCTAGTAATCTCAGATTTCTTTTTACACATAATATCAAAAAGTAAAGGGAGGAAGACTCAACCTCCTCCCTTATTTAAAAATTTATTGCCCCAAAGCTTCAAGTTGTTGAGCTCTTGAACGTGAATTTGATAGAAGTGGATTACCACTAGGATCTTGGATATAATATCCAGATAAGAGTAGTTCATTAAGGAACATGTACTGAGAAGTCTTCATTGTATCAGATTGATCCTGTACAAACTTCTCTATACCTGTTTCCATTAAAATCCACTGCTCCATCTCACCTATCTTCTGTCCACTCCATCTATACTTACCACGTCCCATTACTGGTTCTTCTGAGTCAAGGACTTCACTAGTTACTTTACCATCATAATCAGCTCGTTTCCAAAGTTTTAGATAGTATTCTGTACCAGTCACACATGGCTGATCAGTATAACCAAGTTCAAATTTCCTGACCTGTTCATCACCAGGTTTAGGTTCGTATTCAGATAATAGACTTACTTTTCTACCTTCACCGGATCTTTCATAGATACAGACATCGGGTAAGAATATCTTCTCAGTTTCTTCAATTCCTAAATCTTTCATCCACTCAAGGATAGTATCATAGTTAATCTTTGAGAAGAATCCAACTTCCATCTTGTATGCAAAAATACCAAGCTTATTATGATTGTCTATGAATTCTTGATCTGACATTCTGTCAAATTTTCCTCCATAAATTTTATCATATTTACTCAGCAGTTTCTTAGCATCAGAAATCCTACCTTCAGTTATCAAATCTGATACTTGACTATAAGTTTTCTTGATTATCTTAGAAAGTGCACACTCATAAAGCTGTGAAAGATTCTTTCGGTGAAGAACTGATGATGGGTTAAGTACAATTTCTACTGGCACTCTAGTCCCATCTGGTTTCTCAATTTGTGGCATACATTTATCTGGCATTACCAGTGAAATGATACCTTTGGAACCATAACGATTAGTTGCCTTATCTCCAGCTTTACATCTATCCACACGCAGTATTTTCATAGAGATATAACCTGAAATCTGGTCACGCATCTCTACGTCGTTTGCATGTAGGTTACGATATTTTTCTGGGATAAATAAGTAGTCATCAGACTTACCTTCACGTTCGTAAGCTTTTATTGTTTCATTGGAAACCTCACTTGTTAACTGGCGATCAGGATGTATTACTATCCGAGTATCAAGAATATATCCCTCATCAATATTATTAGGAACTATCAAGTTACTCTGATTGTAACTAATACCCATACCACTTAGCAGTCCACCTTGACCTACATATGTATCTCGTAATGCTTGACTAACTCTGAGTCGAGTCTGGTCATTTACAAGTACATCTTTGGAGGTTACTTTAGATCCAATTTTCTTAATATATTTGATGATGTCATCTGGGAAAATTTCCTTATATACATCTATAATAGAATAATGGATCATACGATCTGCAAGTGACTCAGATATCACAATACCATCTTCATGTGTATAACCTAAATAGCTCATGTAGACGGCATTGACATTCGTACCAAGTTCAAATGATTTCCTACGAAGTATGTGTGGCATTATCAATGGAGTATCCTTTTTGATTATGTCACCTTTCTTCACTGCAGCATCAAAACTGATTATGGAATCAGCAGCTGCTGGAGTAGGACTAGGCACCTCATAGAAATCAATTGTACCAGTAGACTTATCTTTAATGAAGATTTTATTATCTTTCACTTCAGTTACTTCAGCACCATCACCATCGTATCTAGTAATAAGTGTTGAAATATTGAAATCTTCTTCATCATGTCCAGAGTCAACAAGTGGAGGTTCTGAAGCTTGAAGTTCAACTGCTTGCTTCTGCATGGAGTTAGCCATACCAATACGAACTGAGTCAGACATGTTTCCAAGTGGAATTCGACGAGTCGTAATAGATAGCTTATCATCTGCTTTAGGTTCGATATAATCAAACTTATCAGCAGTTGTACCTTCACGAGTTTTTAGACGAAGTCTGTAATTAAGGTTTTTAACTCCATCCTTAAACTGTTTCCGATCGTAATCCCAATAGTCATTGATCAGTACTTTCTTAGTACAGTAATGAGTATAAGGAACTGTCACGGGGACCTGTTCGGGATAGGTATAACACTTTATATAGATAACGTCATCTTTTACTTCAGTACATACATTTAACTCATTGAGTCTATTAACTGACTGGTTGATAGGAGTATTAACAACATCAACAATATCAGTCATAGTATGATTGAATGCCACATTTTCGGGAATTACTACCTTAAATTTCATGGCATCAAATATCAATGGATTAACTGTAGAAGGAATATCGATATTTTTCTCAGATGCAACTATAAAATACCGATTAATTGCGGATTGAATATCACGAAGATAAATATGATTATACTGATAAAATTTACTCTTCATTGACTGCATAATCCTCTTACGTATATCTCTTGACCAAAGATACTTCATAAGATTAGATTCAGCACTGAAGATTTTCTTATCGATCATATTATCATGAGATTTGTCAGGTCCTAATTCTACTAGAGCTAGGACATGTTCTCTCGTGAGGTAATCTCCAATATTATCAGTATCAAGTTTTACTTTTAATTTATCACGTTCAGAATCTTTCAGCTTAAGATATTTTCTGTAACGTTCAAAATTCTCATCTGATCCATCGACTACAATTGGCTCTTCATCTTCATAAATGTAAATAGTTAAAAGGTAACCTCCAGGTTGATGTTCATCCTCAATATAGGTTACATTAACCATGTCATTTAATCTGACATTCGCATCATATACAGTCACAGAGTCATCATTATCAAGAGTATTAGTAGGTACTCGTAATGCACCTTCAATGACAAATACATTATTTATCATCTTAGGGATTTCGATATCCTCATCAAACTCAGTTTTAACTCCTCCATTAGTTACCTCAAAATAAACCTTCACAGTAAACGTTCCAGTTAAACCGTGGGTTTGAAGGTAATTAATATCAAAGTTATTAGTATCGATAACTGTATATTTCTGAATATTGATACTCACGTTCTCATCTGAAGAATACTCCACTCTTTGAATAAAGAACTTGATGTAGTCAACTATTTTCTTACAAATGTTGTTATTGTAATCAATATTCATTACAGACTCTCTTTAAGGATCCTATATTCCAGTTTATTATGTTCAAGGAATTCTCCTATAACTTTAGTGATTCCTTCTGTAACCTCATTCCACTCTTCTTTAAAAGTATCAGAGTTAATGAGATCAACATCGACACGAATTACTAAGGTATATAGAATCAACATATTTTGAGTCGGAAGTTGGAAAAATACAAACTCAGTTCTCAGAGTATCTGACCAGTTTTTATAATGTTTAGCCAGTTTTCCTGAAAGTTTGTCCATTCCATCTTGCGTATTCTCATTGAAGAAAGGAACTTCGAATCCTACACTCCAAGATTTTAAAGTAAATCTATCCATAGCTACTTAATCTCGTTATTCATAATCATGCTTAACATGATACTTGTGATCGGATCAGCAACAAATTCCATTCCTTCATAGCCGATCTTTTTGAAGGACTTACGAGCATCACCAAATGCCAATGACTTGAAGAATGACTCAGATCCATGAATATTTTGAAGGACTGATCTCATCTCAAGATTTCCTTCACCACGATCTTTTACAAGAAGTACGTAAAGGAATTCAATAAGCTCTTGTGATACATCAAGATATTCAAGGAACTGTTTGCGGAAGAAATAGAAAAGATCAAGATAATCTCCACCTCTCCAAGACATGGACTTCATATCCAATGTTCCAGTACAAATTCTATCAAACTTCTTAACTTTAGAACCATCAGGATAGATATACATGGCATCGGGATTATAATTGTACTCCTCTTCATTGATGAATACCCTTATATCATCACCATTTATCTTATAACTAATGATTCCATCAGCCATTGCATAACAAGTCGATACTACTTTCTTATTAGTAGCAAATCGCTTTTTAGAGTTGGTAGTACGAGCTTGACAGAGTTTAATCAAACAGTCTAGCTGATATGATGGAGTTACAGGGTGATAATTCTGTCCTAATTTATCTCCTTTTTTATAAGCATTAGATTCATTTTTATAATCTAATACGAACATTGATCCTTTAGGCCAGATATAATCTTTTCCAGATTTTCCATGGAATACCATCCTATACTCTTCCATCTCCATCCATCCATCTTCAGGTGCATAGATTGGAGGATCATGACGTTCATCCATATTATAAAGATGCCCACCATGTTTAAGAGCAAGACCTGCTTGAGTTAACTGTTCCGTAAGAGATGATATCATAGACATACCAATCTTATCGCCAACCTTATACTTGAATTTATCAGTTATAAGGTCAGCAGTAACTACACCTTCAGGTAATGTAGTAGTTACAAGACTACGTACTTTGATAATATCCGTACTCTTTTCATTATAAGGAACTCGAGTTCCATCAAGTTTCATTCTTCCTTGTGCATCACAAGCTCTGATCTCAATTCCAGAGTTCTTTTCATCGGAACCTTCATGGAAATAATATTCAGATGCAAGATATGTAAACTGTCTAGTCACGTATCCACCTTGAGGTACACTAAGAGCTTTAATATCTTGAAGAGCTCTATTCTCTATAACATGAGCTTGGTAATCCTGAGATGTCATCCCAGAAGCTAATGTAGATTCAGAAATATGATATTCATGATCTGGACCTACATTTAACTGTTGTACAGACATATCAGCCAATTCCCTAACTTTTGAGTGGAAGGTATCCTCAATGCTATTTACGACATCTTCTGGAATCTTCTTCAATTGTTCATCTTGGAATTGACCATAAATCTCACGGATTTTAAGCTCTTTAACCTGATCAGTTAACTTATCATCTTTTTCGATCTTTTTAATTCTATCAAGATATTCTTTATCAATATCAAGATAAAGATCAGATATCTTAATAGCAGTAGCACCACTAGTCGTTGCAACTAATAAAGCAAACTCTTGGATATCACGAATTCTATCCAAGCGATCATCTTTATCTCTTAACTGCTCGTAAAGGAGTCCACAGTTCTTACCTGTGATAGCTTTATCGAATCCTCCAACAAACTTTGTGATGTTTATATCAAAAAGGTCAGAAAGAATCTCTCTACCAAGTGTAGTCTGTTCACCTTTAAGAGTACAAAGAGTTTGATACTTGAACTCTGGATGCTCTTTTTTATATTGTTTCATCTCCTCAATTGAATCAAAACTCTCAAGATTTTCAGGGATAATAACTCTTGAAGCTTTAACCAATCCGGACATAATTTCATGCGTAGGTGTGAATAATGGTTTCTGATTCTTTTTGTACAAAACTCTATTTCTTGCACTCAAAGCATCATTAATCATCTTATTCTTATCCTTTGGTACTGCATAGAATGAGAATGAATCTCCATCAAAGTCTCCATTAGTCATTAGTGTTTATAATGATTCGCTAAATCATTATCTTATCAATAACTCGTATTGAATGCTCATATTTTTATATGAGATCAGACTATATCTCTATCTAAATTTAGATATCCTATATTTCCACAGTCAATCGCTTACTGTGTACTCCCTTACGGGATAGTCGTTGAGGTTGAATTTAATCGATGATATGGTCAGGATCATCAATTGAATAAGATTTGTTAAGTATTATGTTCAATGAATTCAAATATGCACTCCTAAATTCTGACATATAAGGAGTCCAGTCTAAAAATTCATGATAAGACTTGAGATGATATTTGATTAATAATTCTAGATCTGCTACTTGTAATCTTGTTCCTATAAATAATTTCTTTGAATTTTTATAGTGCATTCTTACCGATCGAATATCTAAATCTTCAGATGCTCCGAATTTAAATCGGTCATCTTCAGTAATTGAAATATATAAACAACAAATATCATCAAGTTCACCTAGATTTAAAAACTTAGTTCTATTAGCTTTAGATTTAGATACCCAATCAATAAATCCTCCAGGTCCTCTATAATTATTTTGACATTCTTTACTACAGAAATAATGATCATGTTCCTCTGATCTACCATATGCCTTGGTAAATTGATAGTTAAATGGAACATATTTTCCACAGCTATCACATCTAGGTCTTAATTCAGTATCATTTATATGTAGATAAATTAGATCATAATAATCTTGAGGATCTAGCTTACAAGAATTCCATAATATATCAGAAAAATATAAACTACTAGCTAAGTTATCTTCAGGTGGAACTGGCTCACTTTCAAGCTTATAGATGCCATATGAATTTCTAATAATCTCAGTTAATACCAGTTCTGGTGGAATGAAATAATATGGTTTAGTTCTATTTTTTAATCGATAAACTACGTTATCTCCAGAATATTTCTTAAAAATATCATCAAGATATTTATATCTTGAATCAGTTTCTTTTATTATTTTAGACATAATACTTATTTTATTCAACCTGCTGATTGTCCGTATTCTTAGAATTTTTAGGATTAGGTGACCAAACCTAACATTAACCTCCTATCTAAGACCTACACGGCAGTAATTTAATTACTGGTAGAACTCTAGGTCTACAGTTTCCAGCATTTAATAGGATTATTCACTAAGATATCACTATCTTAGGGCCCAGCTATATTTAGGCTTACAGAGTACTTGAGGGATTTTCATAGTATAATCATATGTGAGTTTTACTTTGCAAGAAAACATTGCAAACTCATATAGAGATGGAGCTCTATTGATAATCACATATTTCGCAGTGTCAGGTTTTCCTTCTTCACCTTCAACATATTCTTTGAATAACTGTTGAACTTCATCAAGATCAGAATCCATTTTATAGATTCTCTCAGCTTCTTTAGGTCCAACACCTTTCTTATCTTGTATATACTGAATAAACTCGGATCTACAAGCTTCATACATTAAGTGAATTGGGACTTCTACCTCATCAGCTTTTAAGGTAGGATCAGGAACAACAGTACACCGACCAGAATTGTTCATTCTATTTGACTGCATATTACGAGCCAAATTTTGTTTAGATGATGCAAGCAATTTGGATAACGTATCGAGACTGCTTGAAACTAACCTTCTGAATGAACCTCTTATAAACGATTTTCCAATCTCATCCTTCATAGTAGGAAAAATCGAATTATAATAGTCTAGACAGTATAAAATGTTCTGATAAATTACTGAAGTATAGTGGTTTTCTAGTACACGATTATTACCCTCCATTTTAATAGTTGGAGCACGAAGAGCCATAGGGATCACCAGTATGTACTGGTTAACATATGCTCTATATTCTTTTACCATTTCAGGATAGTTCACTTGAAGGATCTTCAGTAAACCTTCATATGAACATTTGGTATAATCGGTAATTTGATCGGTAATAAGTAAAGTATAATTTTCTTTATCCTTTAACTCCCACTGACAAACATCGAGACATTTCATGTCAGTCCAGCCTAATCCAATAAACTTATCGGATTCAAATTGAACTTGAACATTGAAATTATTCTTAATAAATTCAATGACCTTATCGATCTTGAATTTAGTAGTATAAAGGATCGGAAGTTCTATCCTAGCAAATCTTCTAAAGGATGAAACTTCATCGAGGACAGTAGATCCGCATCTTGGGCATCTAACTCCAGGTGTACGAATGTTACCACAATTACACCTATCGTAGAAGACGCTCCCAAATATGTCCTGATCGTATATGCCTTTCGGATATGGCTCGATCCTTGTAAGGATTCTCAAATTAATGTCACGATAATCAGTGAGCACATTATTCTCGGAATAATTGCTGATAGCTTCATCAGTTAACAATTGGATCCGGGGATTGCCTTGTGTTTCTGCCATTTCTACTGTTCAAATATTAATCGTTTTATGACCTGTGCATTCTCATCCTCAGGGAAGAGTTCACGAATCTCATTATAAACGTTCTCACGCATATTATTGTATGCGTCAGGAGTTATGTCAAAGATATCATAAAGTTTTGAAGGAAGAATATTTTTAGTTGATTTACGATATTCTGCACGGAATTGTAAATAAGCTTGATAAGCTTCTTCTGGATGATTTATCTTACCATTCCTATCTAATTCACCGAAATATCTCTCATAAATAACATTAGCTTTGATTCCTTCGCTACCCCAAAAGCTATTTCCAGTAGCTTTAACTATCTCTGCCATTTCTGGATTCTCATGTTCAAGAAGCCACTTAATAAAATTATCAAGTGCACTTTCTTGCATTCTTTGAATCACATCAAAAAGATCACCAACTCTACTTAGAATCCATGGTGGAATATTCAGTAGAGGAATAATACCATACTGATTGGTACTGGTTAGCATAATCATGAGAGCTTTCACTCTACCCATGACCTTTGATCTTTCACGTCCCTTATTCTCAGAAGGCAGTTCTTGTTTATCGGATAAGTACACATTGATTATGCCAACAAGTAGCTCAGTTAACTGCTTGTCAAGAATGTCATTGACATCAGTTTCAAGAGAGTAACCCATAAGTCGACTTGTATCGGCGGTGACAGTCAGTCGAGTACGACCTTGACGTCCATTAATTATATTCGACTGTCTTAAAGCATATGAATAATAATTACTATGAGTCAAGAAAGAAGCAGTCTTATATGCAATATCATCTGACTCTGCGATCTGTACATAGATCTCATTTAAACGATCAATTGACGTAGGTTGCGACTGTTCTTGTACTTCTTGATGTTCAGCTTGTTCTTGTTCTATAATTTCTTCAGCCATTTTTTATGCTACAGAGATTTCTAACCATTCGTCTTTATCATATTGGAATTTGACTTCAATCCCAATAGTGTCATAAATGTAGGCATAGAGAAAGTTTAGGAAATTAAATTCTTTAAATTTCTCAAAATACTCTGTAATTTTCGGAGGTTTATCCTTCTCTTGACAGTAATAGTCATAGATGACCTTAATGTCAGGTTCCAGATATCCTCCATCATAAAGCTGTGACTCACCACTAGTGAGCTTAGCCTTTAACTGTTTGAGGTCTAACTGGTTCATAAAATAACATTTAAACGTTAATTAGAAACAGACAAACATTCTGGTTTCCACTATTAAGGTTCTGAACCCTGCCCAACCGCCTGAACAGGGTTCAGAAATCTCATACTTAAACTATGATTCCGACTCCTAAAGGACCTCCATCGAATCTTCGTAAATTAATTTGAGCGTCATCTTTAGCAAATTCAATTACCTTAAAGAGCTTTTCTAATTCATTTGGATAAAGTTTCATTTTTGCCCAATATGGAATTTCATCAGCATTAGCATTGGTAAAAGTACATAATACCCTAATCCAAAGCTTACCTTCAGAAAATTCAATCTTGAAAAAATTAGTATGGAGTTGACCTTCTTTAACTATATCCATATGATCGAATGGAGTATCTTTATTGAATTCCCTATACATGACTAATAATGTTCACAGTAGCAGTTAATTTCATCGATTACTTCACAAATTACATCACGGATTTCTTCAAATTCTGACTGTCCTTCAAATCCGATATCGAACCACCAATTATCTCCAGCTCCATGTATTTTAGCTTTAGAGAATTTTTGATTTTTCTCTTTACATTTAGCAAGGAATTCAGATGTTTCATCATTAGTATAGAAGCAAGTCTCAATAGTACCATTTTCGAAGTCACTGAGATCCATTGCTTGTTCGTAACTAATTCTGTTATTCTCCATATATTCTATATTTGGAGAACACTCCATCATTGAAGATGGTTTATGGAGATAAGTCCCAACTATCATGTTATTCAGATTCATTAGGGATTTGAAAACCAACAAAATTAGGATTCTTCTCAAGATTATATAAATCTTCTACTATCTTACTATAAGTTACCTCATTGAGATCAACCTTATAGCTCATGGCAATAATTTGACCTTCAATCTTAAGAAAATAAGGAATAGCGAATACTGGTCCAGCGAAGGACTCAATATACCAAATAAATAGTCTCCAGTAGAAATCATAATCAATACGATCAGGATTACTCTGGGATTTTACATAACGAAGTATAACCTCAATTGGTTCCATTTCTATAAGAATTTAGAAATTTATCCATTTCAGTTTCGAACATTACTAACTTGAATGGTTGATTTTCATAATCTCTACGTCCACTTTCAAGTTCACTGTGTGAATATCGATCCATGATATATCCAGGACCTGAGCTACGCATCATCCTATGAAATGCAGTTGACCAATGAACTTCCTCACCTTCACAAAATACTTTCATAGATTTTTGCATCTCAGTATGAAAATTAGCTCCTTCAAGTGCAGCTTCAATTGCAATTTCAATTAAAGATTTAAGATCAGATACTGGTGAATAATGATAATCTCCACAGATTTTATCTAACTGCATATCGATCTTTTCAAAATCACCGAATCCAGCTCCATTGAAAATCTTATCAAAATCTTTATGATTTAGAAAATAATTTTCAAAATAAGCAAATACATATCCTAGTAGATCATCATCAATATAGTTTGCTTGAAGAAAAATCAATTCATCTTCAATGCTCTCACCTTGAATTTTGATCGGTTTATTAAAAGAATAACCTGGCATTTTACTTAAGTTTAATAATTGTTAACCAAGGTTTACCTTCAATGAATCGTTTAGCTTCATCTTCAGTAAATACTCTGAGAGTCCTAGTTTCAATATCAAGAATATATCCATCAACGGGTAGTTTGATGATGCAATTCTTAACGATCTTACTAGTATCCATATTCATCAACGAATTCTGCTAATTTAATCCATAAACTACTGTCAACGGTATTCTCAAACAGTCCATACCTACATGCGTATTCTTTTACTGGATTATTCTCAATAATCTTCAGAACTTCATCTGGCATAGACTCAATACTGTCGAACTGGTAAGGCTCTACCAATAATCCAGTACATTTTTGATAGTCAGGATTATCAAAATCCTCATTTTCTGCAGCTTCTACTGCTGACTGCAAGGTTGAAAAACTTACTCCGCAGAGTACTTCATTCCAACGAATTAAATAATCAGTAATGACGTCCATAATTTTATTTATTTAGAGATTTAACGTTCCCAAGGCTGTTTGTAAGGTAATTGAAGATACTTATAGATATCCTGTTCAGTATTCAATCCTTGAATTACTTCCCCAGTTGATTCATTAATGAGTTCATACTCATTAAGTTTCAATCCCATCCGATTGGCTTGTCTTCTCATTTCAATATTGGTAGCTTTACTGCCAGTAAAATGACATAGTGCGAATGGCCAACTTTCGAGTGGAATATTCTTAAAGTCAACATGAATAAATCCATCAATCATATATGCAGCTTTCTTTTCACCACGACCAATATTCTCAATTAATTTATAACTTAGAATATTTTCACAATAATCAAGTAAAGCATCCCATGATTGACCTTCTTTTAATACAATTAAGAGATCGAGATCGGATACCATCGGAGCCAGTCTACGATAGCTCCCACAGATTTCGAATCTTTCAATCATATTAGGGAATTGACTTAAGACTGCCTTAAGATCAGATACATACATATCAAATACTGCCCTTGGATATCGAACTTTTCCATCTGATTCAATTGGAGCTGGATGATCATTGTCAGCTTCTCTAATTGACTGTGGAAGAAGTTCAGGATAAGTCAAGAATACTGCTTGGAGGTGCTTACAATGACGTTCAACTTTATCTATTGAATAATGTGATCTTCGATGTTTAAAGTCACGGCATGAACAAGTCACTTCTTTAGTATTAATATTGTAAATATCTCCTGAATCGGCTTCGAATTTAAAAATAGTAGGATCATCAGTTACTTCTAATTGATACTCTTTTGCACTTTCATTGAGATACCAATTGAAATTACTTAGATCTTCTTCAGTTAGAGTCGGAACTTTTTCAGTTTCAGATTCAGATATCACCCAAAGCAGTCCAGTATCTAATCTTAATGTGAGAACATGACCTGACTTATTCTGGAGTAACCTTAATTCAGCTTTACCGATTCTCCATTCAAGGATTTCATAAGGAACATCTCCTACAGGTACATTTTCTGGAGCTAAATTAATCTCAGGAAAGATCGAAAATAAAATCCCATTAAAATTTCTAATGGGATCATTATCGTATCTAACTTTTAAAATATTAGGATTTTGGATTACCTTTATCATTACTCAATCTAAGTATTTGGTTCCAGTCAATTTCAGTTTTAGGAGACATAACTTCTTCAGCTCTGAAAGCTGAACCAGTACAATGCATTCGTAATAGTACTGCATCATGATCTCCATCATCGCTAATAGCCATCCCAACTGCATCGATTACCATTAAAGGTTTGAGATCACAGTCAGCAGTACAAATTATTGGCATATCAGGACTCAATCCATTTTCTTTATAGACTTCAATCAATCTATTGAGAGTCATCAGTTTACTTTTTTCCACTACGCAATTTCCAATATTTTATTTCCAATTGTAAAGAATCTATTTTGGTATCTTTTGTTACATGTTCATATGCAGATAGCATTCTAGTTTCGTAGTCTTCACCTGATGCATACCTCATACCACTTGTATTAACAAATTTACCAGGACTGAGTAGGTCTATCTCGATTTTATCTACTAAATAATTTTCATTTAGTAACCTGAGATAAGGTTCAATCGATTGATTTGGATGATTATATTTGAATTTCTTATGGATTCCATTAGAATCAAGTCCATCATAAGCTCCTACATTCCATACTGAGTTAGTTTTAAATGCTAATCCAGCTGTACCATAATGAGATTCAACGAACCCCTGTGCGAGCACGAATTTAAGATCGTTACCATATTTTTCACAAGCTTCTACTACAGCCAGTCCACTTAAATTAGATTGAGGTGCCTTAGCATGTATATACCTATTCACTTCATCTACTAGATTGGCTTTAGCTTGAAAATACTTTAATTCAGCTTCTTTAATATAAGTTTCTTTAAGATCATACTTACTGTATGATGAGTCATGGATTCCTCCTATAACAAATAAGAACATTATCAACCACACTGGTATGATCTGAAGCCATTCTTTGAATTCAATCTTTTTCATTAGATCTTGTATTTGATTTTAATCTAATATTATACCGATATATATTTGCAATCTTACGTAACTTATTATATAGTTCATTCTGTCCATACCATAAATCATCGATTACAATAATATCCGGATTAATACATTCACTAAAGGTAATGGTACTGGAATATAAACTCAATATTCTAGTCATATTACTATAGGTTAGGTCACCAAGTCTGAATCTAATAAATTCATCCATTGCTTTATTTACTAACCTATCAGCTTCTATATTACCTTCACAATCTGCATGACCAGCAACTTTATTAAATCTTATTGTCCACTCATCATTAATTAAACCTTCACGTAAAAGTAATATATCTGAGATTAGATCAGAGTTTTTCTTTGAATTAAGCTGATTATTCTTAATCCAATTCCAAACCCATTGAGTGAATATCCCTACAACATAAGAGGAATCAGAGTAAATATTTATAGTATCATAGTTACCAAGGTTAATCTTAGATAACACATACTTAAATACTTGATATACTGCAGTGAGCTCCATTTCATTATTTGTAGTCATATCTTTATAACCACAAATATGCTCATCAAGTTCAGGGCAGTAAAACCCCCAACCTCCTAATCCAGGATTATTTCTACAACCACCATCAGTATAGAAATTCAATGCCTCCATAATTCATTGATATCTAAGATGAATTCAGCAGGAAGATATGGAATGAGTTCTTTTCTTACTTCAGCTTTATGTATCCAGTCTTCTTTTATGAGAACTGCCTTCAATCCATTTTCTTTGGTAAAGACTGCTCCGAACTTAGTGAACTCTACTTTGATATCGTAAATATTACCTTCCCAATCTATATGTTTCATATGGTATTGGTTATCATACTTCTCAAAGTAAATTCCACCTTTTAGAGGTCCACCTACATGTAATTTCTTTTTATCATAAAGTTTTCTGAATAAATAACCGAGAGCTACCCCAATAAAGCTCGAAATTAAAATAATAATAAGATAATAAATTAATTTGATCATAATAAGTAACTAAAATAGAAAGCTCCCGATAAATCAATACCGGGAGCTATTTTGTGATTAAAGTGTGATACTATTTTAACCACTCAGTATCTAAATGTGGTCTACAGTGTCAGTAGATAACGTCTTATAACCAGTCACTGTTCCATCAAAACAGATTGAGTTAACGTGATATTCAAAGTTATAATAATCAGTGATCAATGATTATTGTAACCTGATTCTTTAGTTAAATTGACTAAACCTCTAGTATGGGAAAGTATTGTAGACCGAACCAGATTGAAGATAGTTTGATGAAGTACCATCATTTACCTGACTGATTACTATCCAAGCAGTTTCAGAATTACCTAATGCTGAATCTAATTGAATTGTACAATAATTACCAGAATCACCTACACCTAAATCAGTAATCGTCTTAGGTACTTTCTCATCTTTCTTTTTAGGCTTTTTAACTAAATGACACTCATTAATCAAATTCGAAACTACTTTTTGGCATCCAATAATCCACTTGATCAGAGTTTCATAATTGTATGTTAATGGAGCAATCCTGAATTCGATTGACTTATGATATGATAAATTTACATAAGTTCCTTTGCATTGATTTCCAACTTCTTTTCTATTATACTTTCCAGTATATTTAGGAAAAATTTCTTCAACTTTTGATAAATTATTTGTAAGCCATTTGACAGCTATTTTTCTATTAATATCACTAAAATACTCATGCCAGTCAACATGTATATGAATTCCTCCACCTAAAGGAATCTTAAGATAATCTTTCATCACTTCAAGAATATCATATAAACCTTTAAGTTGAGTATAATCTTTTATACTTACACGTATCTCAGTTAAAGTAATTCTTTCTATTTCAGGCTCAGGTTGCTGAGTTATTTCTTGAGGTGGAGTGATAGAGTCTAATATTTCTTCAAAATTAACCATCCTCTCTCGACACATTCTTAAGAAATTTTCAATCCTAGTATTTGGATGAATATATCTTCTCAAAATAAAGTCTTCCATTCTTCTCAATCTAAAATCAATATGTTGATTTAATACTGTAGCAGAATATATATCTTCATTAAGAGGGGTTTGTGACATTATGATTGGACTTTCAGTTAACTCTAAAGTAGATAAAAATCTATCTAAGGCATCATCGGTACTTTCAACAACTGCTGTAAGGGTATTAATATCAGGTCCATTTGGATTAGGATCATTTGGTGTACGATCTATGAAATTTACTTGAATATCTTGATAACCAAGAAGAGGAAGGTCAACTCCTTCATCTTGAGTAGATATATTTTCACCAAATGGCCACTCAATTCTATCTTCAGAATAATCAATTAAATTGAATTTCTTTTTGATAAATTCGAGTCCTTTACTTATACTACCTTTGAAATCTGGATAATTATCTTTGAGATATGGAACTAAGAAATTGCCATAACCTTCAAACTCAATTCCAATTCTTTTAGGTATTACCCTTTTTAACCTAGAATACAGTAATCCTTTAGAAATAGAAGTATCTTTAAATAAAGTTGGAATCAAATCTGGGTGATGGTAAACACAGTAATTGATCTTTTCGATCTGTTTACTAATGTTCCCCACTTCCTCTCTTCTTAGGTTCCTTCTTTTCCTGATGTTTACCCTGTTCCTTAGCTAATTCATCTTCACGATCCTTGATTCGATGTTCTAGCTCATAGATTGACATTGACTTTTTAAGATTAGTTAGACCTAAATCTTTACCCTTTTTGAGCAAAGCATCTTTGCCAGTCAACTTTTCTGCATCTTTCTTTTTATCAAATAAACCCATGATTTTAATGTATTAAAGTTATTTTTAAGTTCATTTAAATTATAGATCGGACCAGTATAACTGCGATCATAATGTTTATGATGTACTACTTTTTTACTTCTTGGAAGTACGATTTTCAAACTATCTCTAGATTGTTTATCAGTTTCAATAATTTTATTAAATTTCATTTGTAGGTCCTTATCTGAGATATCTTCTGGGACCTCAATCCATAGATCTGGACTAATTCCTGGTACCTTCGCCAGTTTCTTCTTTGGTTTTAGTTCTGATGTACTCATTATAAAATTTCTCTATAGTATTAACTATATATTTCGAACTTTCTAATGAAGGTTTCAAAGTAACTAATTTATATAATAGGAAAAATATTCCAAATAAAGTACCAAAGATTAAACTAAACGTACTTTGAAAGATTAAATATAGAATTAGATTAATTACTATTATTGAAATCAAACCTCTCTTAAATAAAAACTGCCTTGAGATTTTAATATAAGTATCAAGGCCTTCTTTATATAATCGACATAGAGTATTTATGATACTTTCATTTAAAAGAGTGAAAACTCCAATTTTTACTCCTTTCCAATACTCTACTATTTCATCTGAATTATAATAATAAAATTCAATCTCTTTATTTAATCCATTATATCGTATACCTGAGTATTCGTCTAACCTAAAAATAAGGCATGGTCCTATTTTATCAACTGGAAAGTATATGATCTCTGTATCACTTATTTTTAAGGAAGGATTCATAATAGTATCTATTATCCAACATATTAGATCCATCAGGTAATTTCTGACAGTCCCACAGATATTCAAAGAAATTTTCTGTAGGGAATCCATTTTGAAATATCCTTATATTGAAAGTTTCAAAATCCAATTTAGTTATATTAAGTTGATACATTCGGTATTTTATGTATGCAAAAATCATGGTATATATACCAGGTCTATAAGCACACATAAATAACCAGATCTTTGTCCTGATATCCATATCTATATTGAATCTTTCAGGCATAGCTATGAATACCAACCTATATTGGAAATCTAGACCCTCATCAGTCTTAGCATCTACTTTAATCTTCTCTTCTAAATTAAGTAACTCTTTGTAAGGATATTTCAAAAGATTTTTTAATAAGTTTATCTGATCTTGTTCGAGTGGACTGAAATCTTGGAATAACCATAAAGGTATCCAATATTTTTCAATAGAGTCATTTCCACCTTTAATAATATAATTATGAACTGTAGCTATAGTTGGTTTTGATTTATAAATCATTTCTTAACTTCAGGTTTCGGTTTACTCATTATTTTTTCAACTCTTTTCCAGTAAGCTTCGAGAGATTTTAGGGTATCCTCATTTAAAAAGTTAGTTTTGATAACTGGTCGATAAGGATTATCTTCAGAAAATTCTTGATCAAGAGTAACCTTTTTATAAGTAGCTACTACATCATCTTTTCTAATGGTAGTTTTTACATAAGTATACTCTGTAGCTTGGGATTGGTCAAGAAAGAAAAATGTATCACCAGGTCGCAATTTACATAAAAGGATTGCGTTGTCTAAAATATAATTAGTTCTCTTTTCTTCAGTCAAGAAGCCAGAGACGTTAGTAATAGATTCAATTCGTCCCATATACTCAAGCATACAAGATGTCATTTTCTCAGTCATCTCTAATGCAAATTGCATATTTCCATCGAATTGCTCACTTGACTGCTTGCGGTCAAATCCCATGGACATATAGGCTTGAGTGCAAGCTTGATCTACCAGTTGACTAGCTCTTTTTAATGAACCTTTAACTTGATTTCTAAATAGATTCTTTTCTTCGAGTAACTCGATTAAGTGATCTAAGAGAGTTTGTTCAATTAAAGGTACAAAATCAAGAAGTCTCCAAGTTACACTAAAATCTAGCTTATCTTCAGGATTAGCTACATGTTCAAAAAGGTCAATGTTACCTGTTGATATTTCTTCATTAGAAAGTGACATGGCAATTGCACTCTTTCCAGTTATTAATCTTAGTTGCTAGTTCCTCAAATGGAGTAAGTTCATCTCTATCAATAGCATCAACAGTATGATTATTTTTCCAAAATCCATAATAGAATCTTTTTAAAATATACTCCAATTGTTTAATATTAATAGTAATCATATCTCCGTAACCTGGACCTCTATTAGAATAAAATGATCTAATAATATCAATCAATTCATCATCCTTGGGATATTCACTATTATTGAATTCTTTCTCATAAAATTTCACTGAAGAGAAATCAAAATAACTTGATGGATAAGATTTTAATCCAAGAAATTTTCTGAGGGAATTTAAATGTTTATACGATGATTTGATATGTAATCCAGGTCTAAGATAAAGTTCATTATAATCTATATTTTCAGATATATCTTTAGATCCTCTACCTGGATGAAATCTATAATTACACTTGGCACTGCCTGCTCGAAATTCTAGATATATTCTCACAAATACTGCCTGAAATTCTTGTCTAAGATTCTTATCCTTAAATATTTTATCAGTAGTATAAAGTGATTTATATATCCCAACATAACGCTTATTTGATTCTATCAATTTACCAAGTGTATGTGGCCAATCATCATCGATATCAATATCTATACTATATTTTTTAATTAACTTCGCTAGACATTTAATAGCAAAATAATTACTAGATCTTTTTGAATACGGACTCTTTTTACCAAAATGGACTCCACTGAAGAATAGTGATAGCTTATAGTTAATTAAATCAAAGTCAGGGTATAAATCAGCTAATTTACTTAATAAAATGCTAGTTTTATCTATCCTAATATGATCTTCGGTAAGCTCAATCAGATTACCTTCACAATCAATCCATCTAGATCTCTTATTAAAGTAATCTTCAGTATAAGCTCTTTTACTTCTCCAGTCATCTTGCAATTCAGGATATCGATTAAGATATCTATATATACTTTCTCGAATAATCCCAATTCTAGTTAGATGTGAAGAACTAGCGAATTCATTACAATTTTTTGGTACAAATGCTCTCCTCATAGCACCTCAGAACTTCGATATCTTGATTGGAATTAACCAATCAAAATAAGTTTTCCATTTTCTACTTTACATGCGTTCAAAGATCTTTCTTGACCTCCGATCCTAATAATTACTTGACTATTCATAATAGGATTTTTACGTGGCATTGGGTAACTTTTCTTAGTTACTGGATCTTTACCATTGATTACTTCATTGGTAATGTACTCATACAATTCACTTGGTGTCATAATAATATGAATTAAGTTAATAAAATATTTTTAAAAAATGAACAAAAACTCGC
>Ga0256870_1000077_pt1 | contig 26415 bp, 19 predicted proteins | sample RumenRJG_06RNA_FD_186079 | JGI IMG/M metagenome (GOLD analysis project Ga0256870, IMG submission 186079) | Metatranscriptome of bovine rumen microbial communities from Lethbridge, Alberta, Canada - Rumen RJG_06 (Metagenome Metatranscriptome) | ecosystem: Host-associated > Mammals > Digestive...
CACATTTCGTATTTTTTGTCATTCGTTTAACATGATATTAACAAGAGGAGATGTTATGAATTATATTAAATACTTTGCCGTATCCTTATTTGCGTTAGGTCTTATGGGATGTTCTCCAAAAATTGACACCACTTCATATGAGTCAGCTGAAGTATCCATAACTAAGATGGCAGACGGTCTTAGTGATGAAAAGAAAATAAAGTTCGGTAACATGATTAAGTTTTACTCTACAGATGAGAAGTATCTGTTATGTCCAATGTGTGCTGCTAAGGATTTGCTGTCCGTGCCTCCTGAATTAATACAGAAAAGGGCCATGGAAAAGCTCGCTCAGTTAAATGGTATGACTTTTGAGGAAATTGAGAAAAAATATGATGAGGAATATCCTAAGTTCCTTGTTAAGCTGGAAAAGGCTCAGGCCGAACAGATGGAGTCACACAGAAAGCTTAGAGAACAATTCGAGCGCTCCTTTTTAGATTAATGTTTTCTGAAAATAACAGCTTCATTCTGAGCATATATTTAAGAGACGTTTAACGATGAGCATTTTTTTGAAATAAGTGTACGTTAAGTGATGAAAGGAGGACGATTTATTCGTTCTCCTTTCATTTTATGTTATATCGGTGTTAGAAAAATACACGTTTGCGTATTCAATATGAATACATAACAGGGACAATAAGAAAGATGATTTCGAATGATACTGTTTTAGAATAATTCTAAGTGGGATACAGGTTCGATTAGTGAACCCCAGAAACAAAAAAAGAGTGAATAATCACTCTCAGCATATCTTGAAAATGGTGGAGGGGGAAGGATTCGAACCTTCGAAGACAGAGTCGGCAGATTTACAGTCTGCTCCCTTTGACCGCTCGGGAACCCCTCCACGCTTTCGATGTGTGTATATTATCATGAAAGTTTAAAAATAAAAGTTTTTTTTCACCTTTTTGATCCGATTGCTTGATTATTAGTCAAAAAGGTGGCTGTTTTAGCTTTCCAACTTTTTAATTTCTTTTGGAGTGCATTTCTCTTGTTTCAAGACGAGAGCCTTCACCTTTTTTGATGAGTACATAGGTTGCTCCCTTGTCTCCGTGATAAGGCATGGCCGTGTGGTATGCCAGAACTTCCGGCATCATTTTAAGCCAGTGAGCCACATAGCTTTTTAGCAGAGCCTTTGGAGTTGAAAATTCACCTTTGCCGTGAACAATAATAATGCATCTCACGTCTTCATGATATGCTTTCAGTACCAGCTTTCTTACTTTTTTATATGCCTGCTCGATGGTGTTGTTGTGTAAATCTACTCCCATTTGCGGAAAGTATTCGCCGGCCTTCAGTTTTCTCATTACTCCAAACTGTAATCCCGGGGTTTTGTAACTGATTATATCCAGAGGATCAACAAACTCCATGCTGGCGGTTGAAAAGAAGTCCAGCTCCTCTTCTTTATTCTCCTCTGAGCTCCGATCCTTAAGCATCTGGGATATCTGTGGATCCATAAGGGGTTTTTTATGTTCTACGGTATTGGCTTTAAGCTGTTTAATACCCTGAACAAACTCACTGAATGAACCATGAGTTTCCTGGTCCTGTTCGTCTGGAGGAAGATTGTTTATGCTCATTTATTCATCCTGTTATTACTGCTGATTACGGGAACGGTCCCCTTCTTTTAAACTTACACTGAATGAAACGAAATTTCGGGTGGAATATTCGTAAACAAAGATGGGGAAAACTGAAGATAACAGCCATTTAAAGGCCTGTGCTGTAATGGTTATGATTATATATAATCTATTTTAATTTTCAATAAAACCAGAACCATGCATATGGCTAAAATATTTTCGGAAAACGCAGCAGAGAGTTCTGATTATATGGTGCGTGTGAACCATGGCTTCATGGATTCCTTAAAACATGGAGTCTAAGAATGGTCTATACGCTATCTTACCGATTCTATGGCTCTGCATACGGCCGGAATTCCTGTGTCAAAGCTTCTGGGGGATATTTTCATCAAAGTGTCCTGTTCTTCTTTTGTAAGAATGAAGGTTTTTGACCTTAGGGATTTAGGGAGATTTTCGGTATTATCAACAAGTGATATTACGGCATCAGGTTTCCCCTTAATCAGTTTTTCAGCTGAAATGGCAGGAAACTTTACAGGCAGATCTTCAAATATGTTAACTCCTCCGCAGAGCTTTACGGCTCTGTTTAAAAATGCCGAGCCGCCAACAACAAGTAAAGGTTTATCCCAAATAACAAGAACGGCACGGATCTGTTTTTGCGAACGGTGACCTGCGGCCAGGTCACCGATTTTCTGTTTTATGTCGTTTATGACCTGCTGTGCCTTTTCTTCTCTGTGCAGAAGCTGACCGAGGGTACGTATGGTGTCCAGCAGTTCATCACTGTCGGTTATTGAATATATTCTGAGTTTGTTTTTGTATCTTGTTAATTTACCGATTATAAGACTGTTGAAATCTCTGCTCAGAAGAATATTGTCAAACTGGAGGGCTGAAAGAGCTTCAAGATTGACACCGTAGTAATCTGCAACTTTCGGAAGTTTTTTAAGTTGCTCCGGGTATACGCTGTTGATGTCCGTGGCTACAATATTATCTGTTCCGTCAATGGAGGCTACGATTTCAGATATTTCAGGAGAAAAACTTACGACTTTTATGCTTCCTGATTCTTCCTTCTTATTCTGACCTGCACTGACTGATTTTCCGGTGTCTGTTTGTACTGAAGATGTCGGTGATACGGCATCTTCCACGGTTGCAAATCCCTTGGAGAAGGGACTAAGAACAAGAAACATTGTGATGGTAAGAAATCTCAGTCGGGATAAGGACACTGTAATCATGGCAGAACGGTTCAACGGTTGCGGTTTGTGAAGGAGTTTTCGGAGGCGGAATCATCCGACCTCCGTACATTGTTTTAGATGATTTCCAATAGTCTTAGTGTTATATCCTGACTGTTTCTGGTGGCAAGCGGCAGCATTTCTTCAAAAGTCATATCAGCCTTTTCATTTGCATTGTCTGAAATCGTGCGGATAATGATTGCCGGTTTTTCCAGAATCGCCGCGGCCTGAACTATTGCAGCCGCTTCCATTTCGGTGGTGTACGCATCCGGAAAGTTTTCAGACAGCATTTTATTATGTTCCCCACCTGCAATGAACTGATCACCGCTGATGGCCAGTCCGGAATGTACGTTGAACCCGAATTTTGCGGCAGACATTTTTGCTGCGGTTACTGCCTTTTCCGTTAATTGTTCATCAAGCTTGATTACTGGAGAAAATCCCGGAACCTGACCTAATTTGTAGTTGAAGATTCTTAGGTCAAAGTCATGCTGGCAGGCTCCGGTAGCTATTACTACGTCCAGAACCTTGGTTTCCGGCTTTAAACCTCCGGCTACACCGGTATTGATTACCAGATCAGCATTGAATTTCGAAATAATGAGAGAGGTTGCCAGTGAGGCTGATACTTTCCCTATGCCACTGCAGGTCAGAACCACCTCTTTACCGTTAATTCTGCCTGTGTAGTATTCCTTGCTGCCTACTTTATGGGTGACTACATTATCTATGTTCTTTTTTAAAGACTCTATTTCTTCAGGCATTGCGCCGATAATTCCGTAAATCATGGTAACTTCAGTTTCCTTTATATGGTTATGATACTAGCAGATTATACAATGTATGAATTTTAAAATACGCTTTTTCGGAAAAGTATTTTGTCATTGCGGAAGGTTTGTTTTTTTACGATGACGGTGAGCCGTGATTATGGTGCAGCTTGATGAATTTATGGTTATGGTTAGGCCGTCAGCCTCGCAATACCAGTTTTTTCCTTCTCTGTGAACCGTACATTCTGGATTTAGAATTATGTTTATGCAGAACTGCACTGCATCAGTATTTTTCAGATTCTTACAGAGTCGTTGATTCCCCAGGGGCGTGGTGTGGATTCTGTGAATATTTGCGTGCAGTAGCAGAGATTCTTTCAAAATGTCTTCCATGGTGCGTAAACTGACGGAGATGTATTGGATAAGTATATCACGTCACGAAGTACAACATTTGAATGGTCTTTTGCATAAGATTCTGGTTTTGGATGGTTATAAAAGAATCAGGTTTACGCTATATTGCAGTAAACCTGATTCAGAATGTCATTATGCTTATACTAAATTGTTTGCCAGACCTTTCCATCAGTGACGATGTCCATGATTATGGTGCGGATCGTGGTGATGTGCGTGTGGATGATGAGGGCCATGATGATGCGGGCCATGATGATGTACAGGTGGAGGCGGTGCATGATGAACGTGATGCACAACATGAGGCTGTACGGGAACCGGAGCAGGGCTGAAGACGGGAGCGGATGATATCTGCATTGCAAATCCGTTGCTTCCGGCAGATACCATTACGTCTGCACTTGCCGTTCCGTATGCAAAAAGACCGATTAATAATATAAAAGGCATAAATATCTTCATAATCATTTCCTCATTTGATGTATTTACGACCATGTGCGGCCTAGATGTTCATTAGTCTGTGGTTTTATAATTCCGGTTATTTCTTCTGACCGGATGAGCTCAGTATAGCAGTATGGAAGTGTTTTAATTTTTCATGCTGATGATAAGGTGTTACCAAATATTACAAATGGTAAGATAATTTTTCTGAACCTGTTTTTACGGGAAAAATTTATTTTGTTTTAATAGATTTTTATCTCAATTTAATTAGTGAAAAGAGGATAAAGTCTAATAATTTTATAAAACGGCGCTAGAATTAACTTATGAATATGCCGCTTCTAGAAAGTTTCCCTCTCATGTAAACACCATTTGGAGATAAAAATGATCAATAAATTTCGTGATGACTGGTGTAAAGCCAAATTCAGAATGCTGACTGTTGCAATGCTGATTTCGATGGGGTTTGGGTGTTGTCAGGTTGCCGATGTGGATAATTCCGGCGAGACGGCAGGTGCCACGGTGACTCAGAATGTTAAATTATCATCAGATTCATCAGGCTTTGTACTCCTGAGTGAAGCCGTTCCGGATGTTATTTTAGAGATTCGTTATTACTCTACCTACAACTTTGTGGGAGACAGGATTGACGGATACGAAGAGCCATTAGCCTTTTTAACCAAAGAGGCGGCATCAGCCCTGAAAAATGTTAGCGATGAACTGATAACCAAGGGGTATCGCCTTAAAATATTTGATGCCTACCGTCCTCAAAAGGCTGTTACCCATTTCATGAACTGGGCTTTGGATGAAAATGATGTCCGTATGAAGAAGTACTTTTATCCGGAATTGGATAAAAAGGTTCTTTTCCCTCAAGGGTACATTGCTGAACATTCAGGGCACAGCCGTGGCAGTACCGTTGATCTGACGCTTTTCGACATGACAACGGAAAAGGAAGTTGATATGGGGGGAACGTTCGACTACTTCGGTGAACTCAGTCATCCGGACTACCGTAACATTACTGAGGAGCAGTATAAAAACAGAATGTTACTGCGTGAGGTTATGCTGAAGCACGGTTTTAAACCTCTGGTAGAGGAGTGGTGGCATTTTACACTGGCTGATGAACCATATCCCGATACTTATTTCACTTTCCCAATTAATAGTAATTCACTTTGATATTCAGAAATTTGACAGGCATTAGGCAACATGGGGAAACGAAAGGTTGTTCTCACTCCTTCTCATGTCAATCAATGTGCATCCGGGCGGATTTCTTTTTAGGTCTGTCGGTTGTGTTTGTTAAAAGTCTGAAAGGCTCACTTTGCTTTCAGGCTTATGTTGATTCTGATATTTTTCAATGCATATCTAAATTTCTTATGCACGCTGTTAGTGCATAATGAACCAATCGGAAACATTGAATAATCCATAATGCCATTTAAGATGATGACTGACAGTTGCCGTAAACGGATGAGCCTGCTGATTGTATGGGAGTCGGTTTATTTTTATGCTCTAATACTGTGCATGTTGTGATTATTTTGGTTATTTAAAAAGGGTGATTGCTTTCTTTTTATGCACTCTTATGGATTAAATGCATAAATATTCATAAAAAGTAAATAATTATTAAACAATGAATACTGCCGGAAATGTCGTGATAATTGTAGATTATATATAAGGTATTAGATGTACTTACTAATATATATGCTGTAATCAGTTAATGTATTCAAACATCTCTATAAGGTTTACAAATAAGTCAAAGTCTGATTAAATGAATAAATATTTGTGATCAAGATATCGTTATATGGCATGAATTATGCTTCATGCACAAATTAAGTGAGAATTTTTGTATTCTTAAGTGATACAGCCATAAATTTTTTTCAGTTGTCTTACAAGGTGCGGGATTGCTCCGAACCGGAAAGACAATAAGTCGTAATATAGAGGATTTGATGTGATGGATTCAGCATTACCTAAGAGCCAGGGGCTTTACGATCCCGCAAATGAGCATGATGCATGTGGCGTCGGCTTTGTTGCTCATATGAAGGGAGTTAAAAGCCATAGTATTGTTGAGCAGGGTTTGCTTATACTCAAAAATATCAATCACCGCGGAGCCGTTGGTGCCGACCCGTTACAGGGCGATGGTGCGGGCATATTAATTCAGATACCTGATCAGTTATACCGTGATGATATGATTTTACAGGGAGTACAGCTTCCTGCTGCGGGTGAATACGGTGTAGGTATGATTTTTCTGCCACGTGAAGCTGCTTCACGCAAGGCCTGCGAAGAAGAAATTGAAAGAGCCGTCAGAGCTGAAGGTCAGATTGTTCTCGGCTGGAGAGATGTTCCTGTTGATGATAAGTGTCCTATGTCTCCTACCGTTAAGAGTACTGAACCGGTAATCAGACAGATCTTTGTCGGTCGCGGAAAGGATGTTCTTGTTACCGATGCTCTTGAAAGAAAGCTTTATATAATCAGAAAGCGCAGTTCAAAGGCAATCAAGAATCTTAATTTAAGACACTGCCATGAATTCTACATCCCATCATTTTCTGCAAGAACCATAGTATATAAGGGTTTGCTTCTTGCTGATCAGGTTGGTACTTACTTCAGAGATCTTGCTGATACCAGATGTCAGTCAGCCCTGGCAATGGTTCACCAGAGATTTTCAACCAACACTTTCCCATCTTGGGATTTGGCTCATCCGTTCCGCATGATTGCCCATAACGGTGAAATTAATACCGTCCGTGGTAACGTAAATTGGATGCGTGCAAGAGAGCAGTGCGTTCACTCTCCTGTTCTGGGAGATGATCTCGAAAAGGTTTGGCCTCTGATTTATCCGGGACAGTCTGACTCAGCTTCATTTGATAATGCACTTGAGCTTCTTACCATGAGCGGATACTCTCTCGCTCATGCGGTTATGATGATGATTCCTGAGGCTTGGGAAAAGCATGCCACTATGGATCCTAAGCGTCATGCGTTCTATGAATATCATGCAGCCATGATGGAGCCGTGGGACGGTCCTGCAGCCGTGGCATTCACTGATGGTCGTCAAATTGGTGCAACTCTTGACCGAAACGGTCTGCGCCCAGCAAGATATCTTGTTACCAAGGATGATCTGGTTGTTATGGCCTCAGAATCCGGCGTTCTTCCTATCGATGATTCCAGAATTCTTAAGAAATGGCGTCTGCAGCCAGGCAAGATGTTCCTCATTGATATGGAACAGGGGCGCATCATTGATGATTCAGAAATCAAAAACAGTCTTGCAACTGCTAAGCCTTACAGCGAGTGGATTAACAAAATCCGCATCAAGATCGGTGAACTTGATGAACGTTCAGGAAACGTTGCTCCGATTGCTCACGAGGCTTCACTTCTTGATATGCAGCAGCTGTTCGGATATACCGCTGAAGACATTAATAAGATTATGCTGCCTATGGCTAAGCTCGGTCAGGAACCATTGGCTTCAATGGGTAATGATGCCGCTCTGGCCGTAATGGCAAAGAAGGACAAGACCTTATACGATTATTTCCGTCAGGTTTTTGCCCAGGTAACCAATCCTCCGATTGACCCTATTCGTGAAGAGATGGTTATGTCCCTTATTTCATTTATCGGACCAAGACCTAATCTTCTGAATTCCACCGATATCAATCCACCTATCAGATTGGAAGTTGAACAGCCTATACTTAGCGAACTCCACATGGAGCAGATAAGAAGCATTGCCAAGTATACAGACAGTAAATTCCGTTCATATGAACTGGATATTACTTATCCTCTGTCATGGGGCAAGGAAGGTATTGAAGCCCGTCTCGCAAGTCTTGCCTGTGAAGCTGAAGATGCCGTTAAGGCAGGTGCAAACATTCTGATTGTTACTGACCGTAAGGTATGTAAGGATCGTGTGGCCATTCCTGCTCTGCTCGCAACATCAACTGTTCATCTTCGTCTTGTTAACGCCGGTCTCAGAACCAGTACAGGTCTTGTTGTTGAAACCGGCAGTGCCAGAGAAGTTCATCATTTTGCACTTCTTGCCGGTTATGGTGCAGAAGCGGTTCATCCGTATCTTGCCATTGAAACCCTTCGTGATTTGGCCAAGGGCGATAAGGCTCTGGAAGAAGATTACATCCACCACTACATCAAGGCTGTATGCAAGGGCCTTTGCAAGACCATGTCCAAGATGGGTATTTCAACCTACATGTCTTACACCGGTGCTCAGGTATTTGAAGCAGTTGGTCTTACCCGTGAATTTGTGGATAAGTACTTCACCAATACCGCAAGCAACGTAGAAGGCGTTGGACTGTTCGAGGTTGCTCAGGAAGCAATCAATCTGCACAATGCAGCCTTTGGTAAGGATCCGCTTCTTGCTGAAAGTCTTGATGTCGGCGGCGAATACAGTGTTCGTGTAAGAGGTGAGGATCATCTGTGGACTCCTGATGCCATTTCAAATCTTCAGCATGCGGTTCGTCAGAATGATGCCGAAACCTATCAGAAGTATGCCGAAATCATTAATGATCAGACGAAGAGACATCTTACTCTTCGCGGCTTCTTTGAAATCAAGTCTCCGTTCAGCCCAATCAGCATTGACGAGGTTGAACCTGCTAAAGACATTGTTAAGCGTTTCGCTACCGGTGCAATGTCTCTCGGCTCAATTTCCACCGAAGCTCATACAAATCTTGCCATAGCCATGAACCGTATCGGCGGTAAGTCAAATACCGGTGAAGGCGGTGAAGATGCAAGACGCTTCCAGCCTGTTACCGAAAAGACCATGCTTTCAGAAATTATCGGCGCCGGCCGTGTGGCAAGGGATATTGAACTTGAACCTGGCGACAGTCTTCGTTCCGCAATCAAACAGGTTGCATCAGGCCGTTTCGGTGTTACTGCCGAATACTGTGTCAATGCGGATCAGATTCAGATCAAGATGGCTCAGGGTGCAAAGCCTGGTGAAGGCGGTCAGCTTCCAGGACATAAGGTTTCAGAATATATCGGATTCCTGCGTCATTCTGTTCCGGGTGTTGGTCTTATTTCTCCTCCACCACATCACGATATTTATTCCATCGAGGATCTTGCTCAGCTGATTCACGACCTTAAGAATGTTAATCCTAAGGCTTCAATTTCAGTCAAGCTTGTTTCTGAGGTGGGTATCGGCACAGTAGCTGCCGGTGTGGCAAAGGCCAAGGCCGACCATATTGTTATTGCAGGTCACGACGGCGGTACCGGTGCATCTCCTGCATCTTCCATCAAGCATGCGGGTTCAGCATGGGAATTAGGTCTTTCTGAAACTCAGCAGACTCTGGTTCTCAACAGACTTCGCGGCCGTGTAAGAGTACAGGTTGATGGTCAGCTGAAGACCGGTAGGGACGTTGTTATCGGTGCTCTGCTCGGTGCGGATGAATTCGGTTTTGCTACAGCTCCGCTCGTTGCGTCAGGCTGTATCATGATGAGAAAGTGTCAGCTTAATACCTGTCCGGTAGGTGTGGCTACTCAGGATCCTGAACTTCGTAAGCGTTTTGCAGGCAGACCTGAACATGTAGTGAGATATTTCTTCTACGTGGCTGAAGAAGTACGTCAGATTATGGCTTCAATGGGTATCAGAAAGTTCGACGATCTGATTGGTCATTCCGAATATCTGGATAAGCGTCAGGGCATTGAACACTGGAAGGCCAAGGGACTCGACTTCTCAAGAATTTTCTACCAGCCGGAAAGAGCGGAAAGTACTGCAATCAGACACTCTGAATTACAGGATCACGGTTTGGACAAGGCTTTGGACAATGAATTCATTTCCAATGCCGCTCAGGCCATTGCCAAGGGTAAGAAGGTCGAATTTGCGGGCAGAATTACCAATGTAAACCGTACCGCATGTACCATGCTTTCTGGTGCGGTAGCAGAAAAGTATGGTGATCACGGTCTTGCCGAAGATACCATTACCATCCGTCTTACCGGTACTGCAGGTCAGTCATTTGCAGCATTCCTCTGCGGTGGCGTAACTGTTGAACTTACCGGTGAAGCCAATGACTACGTTGGTAAGAGTATGTCTGGCGGTAAGCTTATTATTCATCCTCGTAAGGATTTCGTTGCGAATACCTACGAAAACATCATCTGCGGTAACACCTGTTTCTATGGTGCAACCAGCGGTGAAGCTTATGTAAGCGGTGTTGCCGGCGAAAGATTCTGCGTAAGAAATTCAGGGGCTACAGCCGTTATTGAAGGTGTTGGTGATCACGGCTGTGAATACATGACCGGCGGTACCGTAATTGTTCTCGGTAATACCGGCCGTAACTTTGCCGCAGGTATGTCAGGCGGTATTGCATACGTATATGATCCTGACGGAAAGTTTGCCGATTCCTGCAATCTGACCTCTGTTGATTTGGAAAAGGTTGTTCCAGCATCAGCACAGAACGTGGCTGAACCGCGCCACTGTGGTATGGCTGATGAGGATATTCTGAGAAAGTATATTCAGAATCATGCTGATTATACCGGCAGTAATAGGGCTAAGGAAATTCTTAAGAACTGGTCTGACAGCCTGAAGAAATTTGTAAAGGTATTCCCTAAAGAATACCGTCAAGCACTTGTGTTGCAGTCTAACAGTAAGGAGAGCGTGTAAATGGGTAAGCCAACAGGTTTTATGGAGTACGCCCGCATTAATGATAAGCACCTGAGCGTTGCTGAGCGTGTTAAGAATTTTAATGAGTTTACTCCTTGTTTAACAAATGAAGAGGCTACCGTACAGGCGGCCAGATGCATGGACTGCGGCGTTCCTTTCTGTAACAACAAGTGTCCGGTACACAATAATATCCCTGATTTTAACGATCTTGTGTACAGGGGAGATTATGAAACAGCAATACGTGTACTTCACAGTACCAGCAGCTTCCCTGAATTTACCGGTCGTGTTTGTCCCGCTCTCTGTGAGGCTGCATGCAGCGTGGGTATAAGCGGAAGAACCGTGGGGACTGCCGAAGACACAACGGCAGTGGGCATTCGTTCAATTGAGCGTAAGATCATTGATTATGCGTGGGAGCATGGCTTTGTTAAACCTCAGCCCGCAACCGTCAAGACCGGTAAGAAGGTAGCCGTTGTAGGTTCCGGTCCTAGCGGTCTGGCCTGTGCCCAGCAGCTTGCCCGTGCAGGTCACGATGTTACCGTTTTTGAAAAGAATGATCATATCGGCGGGTTGCTGAGATTCGGTATACCTGATTTTAAACTGCCGAAATCACTCATTGATCGCCGTATGGATCAGATGGAAGCAGAAGGAATCACCTTCCGCACCTCTACACTCGTTGCCGATACTGATAAGCTGCCGGCAGGCGTACGCTGTGATGCGACTTCAGTTGTAAGCCCTAAGGCTCTGTTAGAGGAATTTGATGCGATAGCTTTATGCGGAGGTTCAGAAACTCCTAGAGACCTTAAGGCTCCGGGAAGAGAACTTGCGAACATTCATTTCGCTCTTGAATATCTTATCGGTCAGAATAAGGAAGTTAACGGCGGCGGTAAGAACCCGATAAACGTAAAGGGTAAGCATGTTGTCGTTATCGGTGGCGGTGATACCGGTGCTGACTGTGTGGGTACCGCAAACAGACAGGGTGCGGCTTCAGTTACCCAGATTGAAGTTATGCCAAAACCTCCTGTTGAGTATGACGTTCTTGCTACTTGGCCTGAATGGCCTAGAATTTTCAGAACCTACACCTCTCATGAGGAAGGTTGTGAAAGACTGTTCAGCCTGAACACCAATGAGTTCGTCGGAAAGGACGGCAAGGTTACCGCCATTAAGGTAAGCGACTGTGAATTCAAGGGCGGTAAGCTCGTAAACAAGGAAGGTACCGAACATGAGCTGAAGGCTGATTACGTATTCCTGGCTATGGGCTTCGTACATCCTCTTGATGCTGTTCTTGACGGCTTCGGAGTTGCACGTGACGCAAGAGGTAATGCGGCTGCAGTTCCTGATCCAGACACTGCTTCTGGATTCATGACCAGTGTGCCAAAGGTATTCGCCGCAGGCGATATGCGCAGCGGCCAGTCTCTTGTGGTAAGGGCCATGAGTGAAGGCCGTCGCTGTGCGAGAGCCGTGGACAAGTATCTTATGGGGATGAGTCTGCTGCCTGCGTGCTAAAACATAATTCGCTTTGATTTAATGCTTAAAAGGATCGCCATGCTGTAATATTCTGGCGATCCTTTTTTATGGCTAAATACAGAACCGATCACACGATGTAAAACGGTATGTTGATTTCAGGTGAAACGGTACGAGATTTAGTGTTCAATTAATCAGAATGTAACTGGTCTGCACGGGATCCGGTTCCGCATTTATTCAGTTGCGCATCGTTTGTACATGTCTTAATTGACAGGTGCATGGTAGATATTGAAACGGGAATGGCTTAAATGATTATAGAGACTGAAAGACTGATTCTGCGTCCGTTCAACGTGTCTGATGCGGCAGATGTTTATGAATATCTGCATGAACCGCAGGTAAACTGTTTTCTAGATCTTAAACTGGATTCATACGATGATGCTGTTTCTGAAATGGAAAGGCGATCAGCAGAGCAGTCTTATTATTTTGCCGTCGTGCTAAAGGATTCGGGGAAGGTGATAGGTGAGGTTTTTGCCTATCCTGAGACCGGTGAACCCCAGTGGTTTGAAAGTCTTCCGAAGGATATGTTCAGTCCATGCATTATGTTTAACAGGGATTATCAGGGTAGCGGTTATGCCTATGAGACGTCCGTGGCGTTTTTTAATTATCTTTTTGAGAAGTGCGCTGCCAGAAGAATCTATTCCTATGTTGATGATTACAACAGTCCGAGTATTCGTCTTTGTGAAAAAATGGGGATGCGTCGGGAAGGTCTGTTTGTTGAATTTGTTTCGTTTGTGAATAATCCTGACGGGACGCCGAAATATGAGAATACGTACCAGTATGCAATTCTCAGAAAAGAATGGGATAAGGTAAGACTGTCGAAGGAAATAAGTACAGTGCTTTCTCATGTCAGTTACAGGTAGCCACCTCTTCATATCAGTTATCTTTTTGGTTTAAACTGTGTTACCATTTCCGTTCTGCGAATCGCATTATTCGGAAACAGTTTGTTTTGTCTGGAAATTTTCGGCTGAAGGCAGACCCATGCATATAAATCAGTACTTAAATACTTACGGTGACTATCTGAAACGACGCTTCGGACAGCGTGTACAGAAACTGTCGCTGAGTGGCAATTTTACCTGTCCGAATCGAGACGGAACCCTTGGGCGCGGAGGGTGCACGTTCTGTAACGTGTCATCATTCTCAGGGAAGGGAGTGGAAAATCTCTCAATATCAGAACAGCTTTCATGTGCTCCCGAAAAACGATCAAAGATATTTCTTGCTTATTTTCAGGCATATACAAGTACATATGCCGAGCTTCAGCTTCTGAAGAAAATGTATTCCGAAGCACTGGAATTTCCGAATATCGTCGGTATCTGTGTGGGAACCAGACCGGACTGTGTGTCTGATGAAGTTCTGGATCTTCTTGAAAGATATCTGCACGAGGGAAAGGAAGTCTGGCTTGAACTGGGATTGCAGAGTGCCATAGACGAAACTCTGGATCTCATAAACCGGCATCATTATTTTGCAGATTATGCCGATGCGGTATACAGGGCAAGAAAACGCGGAATCAAAGTCTGTACGCATCTGATAATAGGACTTCCGGGAGAGGAACTTATTCACAATCTGACTACTCTTCAGATGGTTGTGGATGAAGGTGTGGATGCATTAAAACTCCATCAGCTCCATATAGTTAAGGGGAGCGTAATGGCAGCCATGTACCTCCGCGGTGAAATTCAGGTGCTGGATTTGGATGAATACGCAAAAATAGCCGCCAGACTTATTCAGTACACTCCTCCTGAAATCATGTACGAGAGGGTTGGTGCGTCTGTCAGGGATTCATCGCTTATAGCCCCAATGTGGTCAACACAGAGATGGCCGTGTATTGACAGAATAGGAGAGATTCTGGCAGAAAATGGCGGGCAGGGGTCAGCCATAGGCAGACCTTATGTTTATGACGGTATCAGTCGCGGATGATGCTATCAGCCTGACGAATGCCCGCAGGATATGAGATGTTTTGTAAACTGTGGAGCAATACTCAAAGTAATTTGTAAATGTTTTGTATAATAATTCAATCTGAGTTTTTATTAAAATGACCGAAATAAGGGTCATATCGGTTTATTTTTAATTTTGTTTCTTGAATATTGGAATTGTGGAAATGGCAGAATCACTAAATGCACGTCAAGCCAGTAAGAAAACAATGGCCATTATTTTGGCCGGGGGCAGAGGCAGCAGACTACATCAGATGACTGATACCAGAGCCAAGCCTGCTGTTTATTTTGGCGGTAAATTCAGAATTATTGATTTTGCCCTGTCAAACTGCATTAATTCCGGTATCCGTAAAATCGGGGTGGTTACCCAGTACAAGTCTCACAGTCTGTTAAGACATCTGCAGGCCGGTTGGTCTTTTCTGCGTAACCAGTTTAACGAATTTCTTGATCTGCTGCCGGCACAGCAGCGCATAGATGAGGTCCACTGGTATCGAGGAACTGCTGATTCGGTGTATCAGAACATAGATATCATAAGAGATCATCGTCCCCAGTACATACTTATTTTGGCCGGTGATCATATTTACAAAATGGATTATGCCAAGATAGTGCTGGATCATCTTCAGCACGGAGGTCCTCTTACAGTGGCTTGCGTGCCTATTCCAAAAGATCAGGCAAGCGCCTACGGAATAATGTCCGTAAATGAGGACGGACTGATTACCAGCTTTGACGAAAAGCCTAAGAATCCGCAGACCATGCCTAATAATGAAAGCATGTGTCTGGCTTCAATGGGTATCTATGTTTTTGATGCCAAGTTTCTTTATGATGTTCTGTATGAAGATGAACAGACTGAGGAATCAAGTCATGATTTTGGGATGGACATCATTCCTCGTCTGGTCAGCAGAGGTCTTGCTCACGCTCATGATTTCAGTATTTCGTGCGTATGCAACAGAGCTAAGAATCAGATATACTGGCGCGACGTCGGAACTGTCGATTCGTTCTGGGCTGCCAATATGGACCTTGCTTCCGTAACTCCTGATCTCGATATTTACGATCAGGACTGGCCTATTTGGACTTATCAGATGCAGCTTCCGAGCGCAAAGTACGTTCAGGATTTAAACGGAGCATCCACCATTCTGAGAAACAGCGTAATAGCTGCCGGTGTGATTGTCAGCGGTTCGTCAATATGCTCAAGCGTGTTGTTCTACAATGTGAGAGTGCATTCATTTACATTTATAAACGAGGTTGTGGCATTTCCTGACTGTATTATTCACAGAGGTTGCAGAATTACCAAGGTTATTCTGGATCGCGGCTGTGAGCTGCCTAGAAATCTTGTTGTCGGAGAGAATAAGGAAGAGGATGAGCGCCGTTTTTACAGATCGGAAGGCGGTGTTACCCTGATAACACGCAGAATGCTTGCGGATTTAAGGAAGAAGGAACCGTGGTTGTTTGAAAACTTTGAGGAGTACTGCCAGTACGGTAACTAGTTTTCATAAGAGAAAGCGGTAAGACTTACGGCGATAACGGAATATTGCCGGTATCTCCGACGGGGCAGGGATTGAGGCCTAAGGCAGAATGGTGCTGCCGGAAATCAAAGGGAATTGATGTTGGTTTAACGGATTATGAATATATACAATACATGTGAGCAGAAGCTTAAACAATGGATCAGCAGACTGTACCAGAAGTCCGTGGTTTATCTTTCCGCAGTTCTCGGTTTCTTTTTAACTCTTTTCATTACCGTTGTTCACTGTGTCCTAGGTTATTTTTTCAATGGTATCATTACCGTCTTTGACGTTATCCAGCCTTTGTGCTACGGAGCCCTGCTGACTCCGTTTATCGTTTTTGTCTTCAATCAGGTTTTTTCTGATGTGGAAAATGCCAGAACCCAGGTTAGGGATATGAAAAAATCATTGGCCAAAACCTATGTGGCCATGATTAATCAGCGTGACAGAAATCTGACGCTGACAAAGGATCATGAGGTTCTTCGCGGTCAGAAGATAAAGGTTGAGAAGCAGCTTGAGGAACAGGCTACGTTCTTCTCCGCCATTGTTGATTTGACTCCCGATATTATTATGTACCGTGATGAATCAGGTAATATCAAAGGCTGCAATGACAACATGCTTAAGCTTCTTGGGCTCACCAATGCCGCACAGCTTGTCGATCTCCTGAAGGAGGATCATGAGCTTGATGATATTTTTGCTAAGTTTGATGACATCCTAAAGCTGAACAAAAGTGATGTTACCTATGAAAGTACCATTAACGAAGTTGTATATCAGATGAGAAAAAGGCCTGCAGTCAACGCTGAAGGAAATCTTATAGGCATCATGCTTTACGGTCATGATATTACAAAGCTCAAATATGAACAGGATCTTCTGGAAAAGACTTCAAGGGATAAGAGTAATTTTATTTCCACTCTTAGCCATGAGCTGAGAACCCCGCTTAACGGCATTGTCGGTCTTAGTGACATTCTGATGCAGACCGGTCATTTTGACGGGGATGACATGCGCAATCTTAAAGCCATAAACGTCAGTGCTGTTACGCTTGGAAATATTTTTAATGACGTCATAGATTTGAATAAATTTGAAAGACAGACCTTTAACGTTATATATGAAAAGGTAAAATGGCGCGATTTTCTTGATGATTTCGAAACTCTTGCCCACCTTATGACTGAGCAGAAGAATCTTGATTTCAACTTTAATGTGGAAGGGGAAGTTTCGGAGTATCTGCTTCTTGATCCGACACGACTGCGTCAGATTCTGTGGAATCTGACGGGTAACGCCATAAAGTTTACCAAAAAGGGCGGAATAACAATCAGTGTCAGACAGCATATGGATGGTGATTCAGCCGAGCTTACCTTCTCGATTACGGATACCGGTATAGGTATTGCGAAGGAGGAACAGGAAAAGATATTCGGGCTATACTATCAGGTTGAAGGAACCAAGCAGTCAACGGGCACCGGTATCGGTCTTCATGTGACAAGAAATCTCTGTCAGGCACTGAACGGTTCCGTAAGAGTTGAAAGTGAGCTGGGAAAGGGCAGTACCTTTACGGTAAGTTTTACATTTAAGAAAACTGAGCATGAAATAGAGAAAAAAGAGATTAAGAGCAGCTTAAGAGTGCTTCTGGTTGAGGATGTGGATCTGAATATCCTGGTTGCCAGAACCATGCTTGAGAAGCTTGGACATAAGGTTTTTGTGGCTAAAACCGGTCAGGAAGCCATTAGTCTTTTTAAGAGCGAAAAGATTGATCTGGCACTTCTTGACATGCAGCTGCCGGATATGACCGGTTTTGACGTGGCGGACGTTTTTGTAAACGAGCTTAATTGCAGCGTTCCGTTAATAGCTTTGACCGCCAACGTCATTAATGACCGGAAGGAATACGAAAAGCATCATATTGACGGCGTTATGAACAAACCTTTGTCTTTAACTAAATTAGTAGAAAATTTGCAAAAATATCAGGAATAATAAATGATTACAGACATTGTAAATATAAAATACGTGAATGAATTCGTCAGCATTGCGGGAAAGGGGCCTATCTGTGAAGGTATAGATATGTTTCTAAACAGCGTTGAGGATTATCTTGGCAACTGTTTAAGCTACTTCAATAAGAAAGGATTTGAAGAGGCCGGGAAGGAGCTTCATAAGATTAAGGGAGCAGCAAGTTCCATTGGTCTTACCAGAGTGTCTGCTAAAGCAAAGGAAATCGAACTTGAGCTTCTGAAGGATCGTGATACATACGGTCTTAACAGCAGAGTTATGGAATTACGTGAGATTATTCTGGCAGATACAAAAGAGCTGAGAAATTTTGTAATGACACTGTCCGGAATGTAACATGACAGGTGTCATTACACCTGCGTTTTTTTTCGACAACTGTGTCAGAAGTTTAATCCGGATGTCCATGCTGAATCCGGTGTTTTTATGAGGGGTATTCGGGATGTTTTTCGATGCCTTTTTGTGTTTTATTCCTGCAAAAGAAAAGGCATGAACCATGTGCGGTCCATGCCGTAATCTTTTTCAGCCCGCAATTCAACTCAGGGATTTTTGACGCATATTATACGCAGGCGGGCCGGAAGTAGCTGTAATGATCTAAGAAACCTTAACGTCAGCTCCAAAACGATAACCTTCGCCGAAAATGGTTTCAATCAGATTTTGTGCATTTTCACTGTCAAGATGACGGCGAAGCTTTCTTATGGTAACGTCAACAGTTCTGTCATGTTCCTTTAATTCTCTACCCATCATAAAGAACATGAGATCTGATCTGGTTACTATCAGTTTAGGATGTTCACAGAAGTACTGCAACATGCGAAATTCAGCACGTGGCAGTCTGGTTTCAACTCCGGAAGGGCTGATTAAATCGTGACTGTTGGTTTCAAGAATCCAACCATCGAACTCGTATTTTTCCGTTGCGGTAGGAACAAACTGCTGAACAGGAGCTTTTTTGGACTTTGTTCTGTTAATGAGGTTTCTGGCACGAATGGTCAGTTCCCTAGGATTGAACGGTTTGGTGATGTAGTCATCAGCACCGATTTCCAGACCGAGGATGCGATCAATGTCGTTGTCTCTGCCTGTTACGAACATCAGGGCTATATCACCCTTTTCCCTGATTTCCCTAGCCAGAATGAGACCATTTTTTCCCGGCAGATTGATGTCAAGCAGAATGAGGTCAATCTGATGGGTGGACAGAATTTCGTGCATCTCGTCACCGTTGCCGGCAATGAGGGTTTCATAACCTTCAGCGTTGAATATGGAGGTCGCCATTTTGCAGGCTACCGGTTCATCATCAACAATCAGTACAGTTGCTGCAGACATGATTTTTGTTCCCTGAATAATTTGTTTTGATTTGTTAAATTTATTTAAGCGATATAAAAAATATAATACTGTTGTAAAAATGTAAAAAATTACATTTATTTAAACAACATTTTTCTAACTTGTTTATAATTTTAACAACTTGATCAATTTTAGTATAGCATTTAACGGGAAATGTGAGTGTTTTTTCAGATAAAAATTTGATAATTGTTACTAAAATGTTATATAAAAGAAATTTTGTAAAAACAAGTCAACTTTTTTATTCAAAATGACCGTTATATTTTGGTGAAATGACCGTAACACGGCATTTTCAAAGGTGTGTATTTCCTTTGCATGATTCATGAACTTGGGGAAACGGGATTTGGATTTTTGCCGGAATTAAACCGTAACCGTCAGGAATTCACGGTTACGGTTTTGGGATTCTATCTGTTGAAACGCAGATCTCTGCCGAAAATATTGTTTGGGGTAAAAATTCCGTTTGTTACGACGTGGTTTCCGTTTACGAATGTGTGCATAACCTTATGACTGAAAGTGTGACCGAGGAACGGTGACCATTTGCATTTTGAGGCAATGTCCACCGGTTTCACGGTATAGTCATTTTTTTTCACGATGACGATGTCCGCAAAATATCCTTCTCTGATATATCCTCTTCTGTCAATGTTGAATCTTTCGGCCGGATTATGGCTTAATGCCGTTACCGCCGCTTCGATTGAAAGTTCATTGCGATGAACCAAATCGAGAACGGCAAGCAGTGAGAACTGGATGAGAGGCAGTCCTGACGGAGCTTTGCAGAAAGGCTGATTTTTTTCTTCAATGGTGTGCGGTGCGTGATCGGTTGCGATAATTGAGATGATTCCCTGTTCAACCGCATTTACGAGAGCCTGACGGTCTTCTTCGGTTTTTACGGCAGGATTGCATTTTAATCTGTTGCCAAGGCGTTCATAGTCCTTATCGTTAAAGAACATGTGGTGTGCGCACACCTCAGCGGTAATTTTTCTGTCCCTTACCGGCTGACCGGCGAAAGGTCTGAACAGCTCGATTTCATCTTTGGTGGAAAGGTGGAGCACATGAAGGTTTGCTCCTGTTTCCAGTGCAAGATCAACGGCCTTTTTGCTGGATCTGTAGCATGCCTTATGATTTCTGATTAAAGGGTGCATGTAAGGTTTAAGGTTTTCCTCACCGTATTTTGCCTTGAATTCCTCCATGTTCCTGTTAATCAGTGCGTTATCTTCGCAATGGGTGGCAATGAGCACGCGACTGTTTTTGAATATGTTGTAGAGTGCTTCATTCCTATCAACCAGAAGATTACCTGTTGATGATCCCATAAAGATTTTTACGCCGCAAATTTCCTGAGGGTTGATTCTGCGGATTTCATCCATGTTTGTTTCGGTGGCCCCGAGATAAAAAGAGTAGTTTGCGTATGAATTTCTGGCTGCAATATCTTTTTTGGCCTGAAGGTCTTCAATGGTCACGGCAGGAGGATTGTTGTTTGGCATGTCCATGAAAGATGTTGTACCTCCGAGAACTGCGGCGACGGACTCGGTGGCTATTGTTGCCTTATGTACGGCTCCCGGTTCTCTGAAGTGAACCTGATCATCAATAACTCCGGGCAGGACGAGCATGTCACTGCAGTCAATGATTTCATAACCATCATCGGCAGGAATACAGTTGTCAATCTTTTCAATAAGTCCGTTGTTGAGAAGGATGTCTCTTCTGCATGTACATCCTTCATTTATGTAGGTGGCGTTTTTTAACAGGGTGGCAGACATATGGTTTAATATCCTTTATGTTAATGCATGGCGGAGTTGCGTAATTACGCAGCATTTTGCCGTATTTTTTACGAATAATCCCATTCGCTATTTTACTCTACTTTGAAAAAATATGTAGTAAGCTGAAGTTTCATGATTATAGTTAAATTTTCACTCCGTTTATGCGGATCCTGTATTTGTCAGAGGTCTGATTGAATGAAAGTCACAGCACATCTGTCAAATGAGGTATGTGTTTAACACTTCGTGTTGATGATTCGCCGAAGAATCCAGAACTGTTCAGTGAATAGTCAAAATATGAATAATTGCCTATAAGGCATAAATCAGACTTTGCATGAGTCGTATAAAGTATATAGAATGTAATAAATATTTGATAAAAATGTTAAATAGATTAAATTTTAAACGTTTTATACATGCTGATACATGGTGGAAAAACTGCTTCTTTCAGTAAATCACGGACTTTTTGTTATAAAAACAGTTTCTTTCACAATTTTTTCGTTTGGTTGTATGTAAAATCAGCACATCGAATAATTCGTAATATGGTATAAAGCCGTTTATTCGGTATTTGTGTTGTTATTAAAGGTTAAATTGATGCGGCGGCAACATTTGAAATATACGTTACACGGAACGAAATCACTGTATAAGGGTTTTTTTGGTATGGACCTTTATACAGTCAGCTATGAGGCCTTTGATGGCACGATCGTCGGTCCCATGTCCCGTGAAATTTTTGAAAGAGGTGATGCCGCTGCATTGGTTCCTTATGATCCTGTAAGGGATGAGGTTATACTTATCGAACAGTTTCGTCCCGGAGCAATAAGAAAAGATCAGAATCCCTGGCTGCTGGAAGTTGTGGCCGGAATTGTTGACGAGAAGGATGGAAACAATACTCTGAAAACCGTACTGAGGGAAGTAAGGGAAGAGGCCGGAGTGGAGTGTACCGATGCAGTGTTTGCAACCAGGTTTTTTACCACGCCTGGCGGTTCTACCGAAAGTATAGATCTGTACATCGGCAAGGTTGATGCCTCAAAGGCCGGCGGTGTGCACGGACTTGCGTCGGAACATGAGAATATCAGGGTTTTTGCAGTGCCTTTCCCTGAGATTATGAAGATGCTTGATAACGGAGATTTTTGCAATGCGATAGTCATTGTCGGGATTCAGTATCTTGCTCTTCATAAAGACGAAATAAGGCGGAAATTCTTATCGGAAAAGAAAATTTGATAAGTGTGTGATTGTTCAAAAATTATAAAATCAAAAATACATTTTTGATTTATTTGATTGATTTTTGCGATTTTTATTATAAATATATATAAAATTATTTTTGACCGCTCAAAAGAATTAGGTCACTAATTTGTCATTTGCAGTACGTCGATAGCTGAACAACTGATTATGGCTTTGGAATTCCGGAATGCCATTTTTCGAAACCGTTCGGAAATGAGTTTTGGTACCGGCATGAATCTGAAGTTGGAATGTTTTTGCGGGGAACATACGTTTACGGAAAAGGTGATATCGGACGGCGGCTCTCGGTTACGAGTCCGGGATGTTGAAATTTCTGCCGTTACGGAAAACTTTGAGACTTCCGTTAATGCGTTGGTCTGAATGGTTAGTCGGTTTTTATCCGAGACTTCAGACAAGCAAAATAGGATTTGATTATCAGTGCAAGATTTTGATAAAGAATATGTAAAGCCGACCAGAGCTGACGGAGCATTCAGTATTCTTCAGCTTACTGATACGCATTTATTCGCAGATCAGAATACAGGTTTTCTAGGTGTTAATACGGCCCAGAGTCTTCAGGCCGTAATTGATGCCGTGCTCAGACAAAACAGAAAATTTGACCTAATCATTACCACCGGAGACATCGCTCAGGATTATTCTGAGCAGTCCTATGTGAATTTTGCCAAGATGATGCATGCATCATTCAGTCAGCCTGTTTTCTGGTTGCCGGGAAATCATGATGACGGCCCAAAGATGGCCCGTGTCTTTCCAACTGTTGGGATTAGTGCTGCCAAAAACGTAATCGTGGGCAGATGGCAGTTTGTCCTGCTTAATACTCAGGTATACAATGCCCCTTTCGGCTGGATTACCCCGGAAGAGCTTAATTATCTGAGACTGTGTCTTGATAATCATCCAGAGCTTCATACCGTTGTGTGCCTTCATCATAATGCATACAGGGTGAACAGCGCCTGGCTTGATCAGCATGAGCTTAGGAATAAGGAAGAGCTTCTGTCGTTAATCAGCGGTTATCCTCAGGTGAAACTGGTTTTATGCGGGCATGTTCATCAGGAGACCGATTTTGTCAAAGATGGCGTAAGATTTATTTCATCACCGTCAACAAGTATTCAGTTCGAACCTTTGAGTTTTAATTTTGGTTTGGACAGCAAGGGGCCGGGGTGGCGTTATCTGACATTTACTCCAGACGGCGGAATTTCAACGGATGTGTACAGGCTTCCGTTCGAAATGTTCAGACCAGATTTTGCAATAGGCGGATATTAAAATGAATGACACCGTAGTTTTATATGTACATGGCTTTAAATCCTCCGCCAGAGCTGCAAAGGCTACCATGACAAGGGATTACATCAGAGATTATGAGGTCGATTTGTCATTTGATGCCATGGATCTTGCGAATACTCCTGCCGAAGCCTTCAGCGATATGTGCGGTCTGGTGGAGAAGTATCTCAACAAGGGGGTAAGGGTCTGTCTCATCGGCAGTTCGATGGGCGGTTTCCTGTCAATGTATCTGTCCGCAAAGTATAATCTGAAGGCCGTACTGATTAATCCGTGCGTATATCCGTGGAATTATCTTGAAACAGTTAAGGGCAGACAGATTAACGTATATACCGGTGACGAATTTGAGGTTAATGATCAGCATGTTGCCGATGCAAGAAAAATAGCGGAATCCTATGAAATTAATCCGCAAAATCTGGCTGTATATCTCCAGAGAGGGGATGAGGTTCTTGATTACGTTGATGCCAGTGTTTTGCTGGGAAGGTCCGCACTTGTGCACATTGAGGATGGCGGATGTCACCAGTTTGATCACTATGAATTCTGTCTTCCTGAAATCATCAGATTCTTAAGAAGCTGATTCACTGAAAAAGACGTCGGTAATTATTTAACGGCGTTTTTCTTTCAAATAATCCTGTATGTTATAATGACTTCAGGTACGACCGGGCTTTCGATTAATGCTTTTCAGCGGTCGTGTTACATTAAAATTATATTTAATGCCACGCTGCATGCGCAGCCTGCTGACTGATTCAGTATAAAGGCGTTCGTTAGGCATAAACAGCAGAATTATCGGTAAACCATTTTTATTTCAGGTGATAGTGATGTCCACAGATATTTTAGATGAATATAACGGCGATTCGATTGAGGTGCTTGAAGGTCTGGATCCGGTTCGCAGACGTCCGGGAATGTATACGGACACCTCCTCTCCAAATCACCTGGGCATGGAGGTTATTGATAACAGCGTGGACGAGGCTCTTGCCGGTTATGCTACCAAAATTGACGTGGTTCTGTATCAGGATCAGTCTCTTGAGGTTGCCGATAACGGTCGAGGCATGCCTGTTGACATTCATTCTCAGGAAAAGGTTCCTGCCGTAGAGCTGATATTCGGAAAGCTTCATGCCGGCGGTAAGTTCTCAAATCGTAATTACTCGTTTTCCGGCGGTCTTCACGGTGTAGGTGTCAGTGTTGTTAATGCCCTCTCCGAAAAACTTGAAGCAGAAATAAGACGCGACGGAAAGGTGTATAAGATAGGCTACGCCGATGGTAACAAGGTTGAGGATCTGCATGTAATCGGTGAAGTGGGAAAACGAAACACAGGAACCAAAATCCGTTTCAAGCCGAATGCTTCCTATTTCGAAAGAAGCAATTTCAGGGTAAGTTCAATGATAGCCCTGCTTAAGGCTAAGGCTGTTTTGTGTCCCGGACTCACAATAACCTTCTTCAATGAGATCACAAATGAAAAATACTGCTGGTGTTTTAAGGGAGATTTGAAGGAATATCTGGTTACGGCACTGGGTGAATGTGCCTACGTTCCTTCCCCGGAACCATTTGCCGGGCACATGCAGCTGGAAGATTCCATTGTTGACTGGGCCTTTGTGTGGATGAGTGAATCATCCGGAACCGTTGCCGAGTCATATGTTAACTTAATTCCGACACCGCTTGGAGGAACTCATGTTAACGGCCTGAGACAGGCTGTTAACAGTGCGCTAAAGGAATTCTGCGACATACATAACATGCTGCCTAAGAATGTTACCCTTACAATCGATGATACATGGGACAACATTTCATTTGTACTGTCGGTAAAGATTCCTGAGCCTCAGTTTGCAGGCCAGACAAAAGAAAAACTTTCAAACAGGGAATGTGCCTCATTGGTTGTAAATGCTGTTAAGGACAGCTTTACCCTGTGGCTTAATGCCAATATAGAAGCGGCAAATGCCATTGCTGAGATCTGTATTGCCAGAGCTTCAGCCAGAACCAAGACATCCAAGACCGTTAACAGGAAGAAGGTTGTCGGAGGACCGACTCTTCCCGGTAAGCTTAAGGACTGTACCAGTACGGATCCTTCAAGAGGGGAGCTGTTCCTGGTGGAGGGGGATTCCGCAGGTGGCTCAGCAAACAGTGCTAGGGACAGGGAATATCAGGCGGTTCTTCCGCTTCGCGGCAAGATTCTCAATACATGGGATGTGGAAACGGCAAGAATATTTGAATCAGATACGATACAGGACATATCTGTAGCTATTGGTCTTGATCCTTCATCTGATGATTTAAGCGGATTAAGATATGACAAAATCTGCATTCTGGCAGATGCCGATTCGGATGGCCTGCATATAGGTACTCTCATTTGTGCTCTGTTTGCAAGACATTTTCCAAAGGTTATAGAGGAGGGGCATTTGTATGTGGCAATGCCTCCTTTATTCAGAGTGGTACAGGGGACTGAGAGTTATTACGTGCTTGATGAGGAGGAAAAGGAGAGCCTTATCAAGAAGTTAAGTGTAAAACGCAAGGGTAATATAGAGGTTACCCGATTCAAAGGGTTGGGTGAAATGAATCCGGCTCAGCTGAAGGAAACTACCATGGCCCCGGCGACAAGACGTCTCGTAAGGCTCACTCTTGATGAAACAAATGAAAAGAACGTATTCAGTATCATGGATATGCTGCTTTCAAAGAAGAATAAGAGAGAGGCAGACAGAAGGGAATGGCTGGCAACAAAAGGCTATCTTGCCGATGTTGAAGATTAATTAAAACTTTCACAAATATTAGGACTATATGCATCAGCACTCTGAATAATAGTATAAAATTTAGGCGATCGTAAACCGAAGGAATAGCTAAGGTCTAAGCTGTATTCTTTGGTGGTCTACCTCTTCTTTTGGGTACTGGTTTAGGAATTGGTTTGCTTATTCCAAGTTTTTCAAGTGCTTCAAAAACAG
>Ga0256870_1000081_pt1 | contig 26050 bp, 21 predicted proteins | sample RumenRJG_06RNA_FD_186079 | JGI IMG/M metagenome (GOLD analysis project Ga0256870, IMG submission 186079) | Metatranscriptome of bovine rumen microbial communities from Lethbridge, Alberta, Canada - Rumen RJG_06 (Metagenome Metatranscriptome) | ecosystem: Host-associated > Mammals > Digestive...
AGCAAGTTGGACCTCTACCTGACTGCTTACGAAGAGCGTCATCAAGTTCAAGCATGAATGCATTAAGCATATCATTCTTTGTTGAAGCCTGTGAAGTAGAAAGGCTATACTGAGCGAGATTGAATACACAATCTGGAGCAACTTTACCTTTAGCTGCAGCCTTAGCTGTCTCACCTACTACTGTGAGGTCAATATAATGAACATATGAATCAAGTAACTGACGGAGTGATCTCTTAGCAAAGTCCTGTGAAACACCGACTGCCTGGAGGTCATATGTCATCTTGTTCATATAAGCATTTTCCTCGAATGACTGTTCGAGAATGATGCGGTTCTGTTTAGCTTCAACTGGAACTTTCTCAGTGAGAGCTTTAGCTTTGAGAGTGTGATCTCCACTAACTTCACTTGTTCTATCAAAATCGATAGATACAGTAGCACCTACATCCTGTAGGTTACTGAAAGTAACTTTACCTGCAACGTAGTCTACTTCAGCTGAATCAGCAACACCTGATGCTGACCAGTAAATAATTCCATCACCGTCTTTATCTCTACCGACTACAGTCTTATCACCAATAGTTGCAGTGATTGTAACTGATCTCTTAGCGATAGCTGTACCGAAATTTGTCTCAGCTTCAGCAGCCTTAGTAGAAGATGCACCACTCATACCGAGATTGATCTTGTTAGATAATGGTTTGAATGGATTAACGATATCCTCACCGATCTTTGAGAATCCACCAGTAGCATTTGTGTTAACAAGTTTCTGGTAGTAAATAACATCAGCTGGCTTACTCATTGCACGTTCAGCTGCAAGATAAGGAATGATTGACTGAAGTGTAGCCATGATTGAGATATCAACAGCATCAACTGCCTTAACATTCTCAACATCATTCATACCTGGAGCTTCAGAGAAGCCTTTAAATACAGCGTCAACTGGATCGAATGCTTCAGCATTAAGATTGCTGAAAAGAAGGTTCTTGTATGAACCTAAGATACGATCAGCTGTAAACTGGAATCCATAACCATCGTCACGTGCACCTGGTACAAACATGCGATCACGATTTTCATTAACTTTAGCAGAAGCAGCTGCTAATTTGCTAGAAATGTAGCTATTATCCATTTTATCCTCCAATAGATAAATTTGTTTGGATTGGTTTTAGTTACATACCATATACTATAGGTTTAATTATTATAAATTTCTACTTATCATATCTATTAATATTATTCAATTCGGAAGTAATTAACTTATAAATAATCAAATTATAGTTAGATACGTTTATTTAATATTTATTTTAGTTACTTTATGATTAAACTAATCAAATTAAAGTAACTTTATTTCACATTTACCTGCTGAAACATATTCCTTATTAATGTCTTATAAGAAATTGGTTTCGAAAGGTTAATTTATTTAATAATAGATTACTGCTTAGGTATAAATTTAGATGCAATTACTAAACCTTTCATTGCTTTATCTACCGCTTCAGCTGACTTAGGTGTACCCTTTTCCATATTATCAGGTGCATCCTTATAGAGTTCATCTCCTCTATACCATCTATCATTTACTTCAGCTTTAGCTTTAGCCCAGTCACGGATTCCAGGTAATTTAGTTAATCCTAGATAATTTTTATCCATTTGAGATTTATATACTTTACGCATATTATCTCTTAATTGATCTGGACTATATCCATATTTATCAATAGCCCATTTATCAGCGAACCTTTCAAAATCATGTTTATCTCTATCCCATTGAGCTTTAGCTAACTCCCTAGTAAAATAATCTTTACTATTTGCCATCTTAAATCTTATTTTATCAAGAGCTGGATCATTTGCATGACCCATTTCATGAGCTTTAACCATGTTATAGCGATCTTTATCATATTTAACTAATCTAGGGTCAGTTTGAACTACATTAATATCTTGATGAAGTGGAATTCCTGATAGATCAATACCTCCCATTGTATAAAGTAATCTACGAGGGATTGTATTTTCTCTTTTAGCAAGTCTAATATTATATGAATTAGAGTTACCTAATCCATCCTTAACATAAATTGGACTTCCATCTTCTCTTTTAGTTATAGTTACATCTGGATTATATCCATGTTTCTTCAAATTATGTCTTAGTATAGCAGTCCTAGCCATATTTCCTATAGCTCCAACTCCTGCACCCATACTAATATATTTTCCATAATTAGGATCTATTTTATTTGATTTATTAAACTTCCCTTTAGTTACTATTTTCTTCCCTGATTTATCTACAGGATTTGAGGCTTCATCTATTACTTTAGCTAAACCATATCCTGCCAATGCACCTACAGTTCCACCTCTTAATGCAGCATTACCGTACTGACTAACTGAAAAATTATAACAATTATCCATTTTCTATCCTAATAAGTAAGCAAGTGGATCCCAAGGTTCATCTGGATCAATTCCTGAGAAATATTTATTTAAATCATCTTCACCATGTATTAATCTAATCATTTCATTGTGAGGTTTAGCTTCTAATTCCTTAAATAAATTAATAGCTTCAACTTCAGTAATTGGACCTATAGTATCACTTTTATTCATTGATTTTACTACATACCAATCAACTGTAGGTTTATATTTCTCATTCATATCTTCCAATACATTTGGAATTGGGAATCCTTCCTCATCGTATCTTGATGCACCTTCACTGAATGAAAATACCTTTGATTTGGTTTTACCTTGATCAATAAGTAAACCACCTGCATTCCTAGTAGTTGACTCACGTATTAAATGTAGCTTAGGTGTTCCATTATCATTAATATCTTCATAGTTTTTCATGAATTCTTCAGCTTCAAATTGACTATCAAATATTTTAATATCATGACCTAATACTTTAGCTTCAAGTGCATCTTTCTCTAATTGTTTTGATCTATCATAAGGTCCACGTAAATTAGCTTGTTTTCCATTTATTACAATTAACCAATATTCGTGACCTTCATATTTAAGTGATGCAAATGTAATATCTCTCATCACTTTAATGTAATCTAATTTACTATATGAATGATTTTTATTCATAGTTTTATTAGTAACTGTGTTTACTACCTTATCTGCACCTTTTATTACTTTAGCTGTAGCACCTACCGGATCCCTCATAGTACCTACAAAATCTCCAGCTTTATATGCTACACCTTTAGCTTTATTAATTGAATTACTAACTTTATTAAAAGCAGCTTCAGGCATTGATGCTACTTTACCGATAGCCCTAGCTGTAGTTTTAACTTTATTAATTAATCCAAAATTTACTTCATCATATAGTGCAGATTGATAATCTGGTACACTATGCTGAAATGCATTAACTACACCATTTATAACTGTATTTAATCCATTACGTGGAACATTACTTATAGTATTAGTAATAAATTTAGTAACTTGATTCTTACCAAAATTATCAGTGATAAAGTTATTTACTCCACCAGTATATTGATTTACATTACTCCTAAATCTATTGGTATTAACTGCAGTTTTTGCAGCTTTACCCATGTACTGCATAGCTCTCTGATAATCACCTCGTCCAGAATACTTTTTAGCTTTTCGTAAATTCATATATGCACTAATACCTTTACGTGCATCAGAGATATTTCCAGGTGCATTAATAACTCCACTTCCTATTCTAGCTAATCCATTAAATGCTTTACGTGCAAGTCCAAATCTCTGATTATTAGTTTTATAATTATTAGGACTCTGAGTATTAAGTTGAGTATTAGTTGGAGTTGAATTAGTAGATTGCTGAACAGGTTTATTAGATTGTTTCTGTCTACTAGTATTTACGCTAGCTTGCATCTTTTGCATATCAGATGCATAACCTGGATTACTAGTATCTCCATTATACTTTTTACGAATGCCTTGCTCAGCTTTAACCATAGTTTTATCATTTTTATTGATATTAACTTGATTATTCTGAGTTTTACCTTGATTTTGATTCTGTACGAATGGTACTTTATGTTTATTTGTATTCTGAACTGGAGTTAAATTTCCATTAAATTGTAATGCAAAGTTCCTATATGAAGTATAGTTATCAGATAAAATATAATCGTATAACTCATTACTAAAATTAGTTATAGGAGATTTATCGTATATGAACGAATGTAATTCCTCAAACTTCATTTTATAAATCTCCTATATTAATTAATGTAAGAATAACTTATTTTTACGTGCAGCTATAGTTTTATCTGCAGTCCTAACCATTGGAGCTTTAACTTCAATAAGTCTCTCAATAGATGCCATTAATGCATCATGACTTTCTCTATTAAGTTCCTGATTTTTGAAGTCACCATTTGTAATTCGTTTAAGTATAATTCTACCCCAGTTGAGGAGTTCAGTTACACCCATTCCAACTGCATCAGCTAGTGCTTTAGTAACACCATCTGCTACACCTTTACCTACAGAATCAGCTAAATGGAATGCAGCATCATCTTTAGCTAAATTAAGTGTAACTCCTCCTAATCCAGTTGAGAAGTTCTGATTAATTTTATCCATCCAATATTCTCTAGTAGAATGATTCTGAGTTGTAGTCGTATTTGTATTTGTATTTGGAGTTGTAACTGCTGACTTAACTGCATTGGTAGCAGTAGAAGCTACTTTACTTACTGCATTACCAGCTGCCTTAGCAACTCCACCTGCAACCTTACCTACTGCACCAATTGCTCCAGTAATGATACCGAAGTTATGTTCAGCATCATTTGCATTAAAATTCTTTCTTACATATGAATCTGAAGTTAACCAATCATATACTGAATCTTCTGACTGATTTACTGGCTGAGGTTGATTTGGTTGACCTTGCTGATTATTCTGGTCAGGTTGATTATTAGCATCCTGTACCTGCTGATTAGGGTCTTGCTGGTTCTGATCAGGTTGAGGTTGCTGAGCTTGCTGATCATTATTCTGTACTGGAGTTACCTCCATTCCAATGAGCTGAGTTGAGATCCAATCACATTTCCCTGAATCCCAATATACTTCAACTCCAGTGAATTCACCTTTACTATCTTTTAGTAACTTATTACCTGTACGAATTGTTCCATGATTACCTTTATCATCTACGATACGCATGTTAGGTAAGTAATTTGCATTTGGGTCGCCTAAGTTAGATACCTCTGAATTTCCTTGAGGTTGATTCTGGTTAGGTGCTTGACCTTGACTCTGATCTACCATCTGAGGTTGATCATTAGGTTGACCTTGTGCATTCTGTTGAGGTTGCTGATTCGGATCTTGTACTACCTGAGTTTGCTGATTTTGGTCAGGTTGCATTTGAGCATCAGCAAATAATGCATACTGTAAAGCATCCTGATAAGAGAAATTACCATTTGACATAGTTAAATTTAACCTCTTAAGGTAATCTTTAGTCTGTTGAGCATTGTATCCACGTTTTTTAGCTGTATCAATAGCTCCATTACGTTTAGTAGTCATTGTATCACCTATAGCAGCTTTCTGTTGTAGATTAGATTTATTTTTATTTGCAGTTACAGCTTGATTTGCTAACTGTCCAATACTAGCAAATAATGCATCCTGTAATGCTGACTGATAATCTATATTATTCATAACTTTAGTTTCCTCATTATTTTCATTGAACAACTTGCTACGCATTTTTGGATTATACCCTTCAGCCATATCTGCAAGTAAGTTATTAGCATTTGTTAGCATAGCCTGTTTTTCACCTTCCTGAATTCTGATTCCATATTTAGCTAGGTATTCAATGTACCTATTAACGAAATCATTAACCCTACTAGGTGTTATGTCTCCAGCTTCCATTCCTTTAAAGGGTTCAAGTGCATAATTAGTAGCTTCAGTCATTAATTTCTTTTCATTAACTCTACCTGCAATAATTTTAGCAAGTACTGCACTCAATGCTATTAGACATGCTATAGCTCCACCGACTTTAATTTTATTTGGAATTGAGAAGTTAGTATTTTTAGCTAACTTTGATTTAATTACTTGAACCTCTTCTGGACTTAATTTAAATCCATATTTAGATTCAATATTACTTATAGCTATATCAACCATTTTATCTTGATCTTTAGTTTTCTTAGCTGCCTCAATAGTAGCTAATTTAGTTTCAAGCATTGATACACCACGTTTAACAAATGGTATAGCTAATGTAGATATAACATTAGCAAGTACTAATGTACCTGCACCTACAAGCATTCCAGTTAGTAATTTATTATCACCTTCACTGAATTGTAACTCAAGATCATTAGCGAGTAATGTAGCTTTTATTGAATCACTATTTGTATCTGTTATAAAATCATTAAATGAATAATAATGGAGTGCAGATTTATTAAAATCATAATCATTATCCATTAATGTACGTTCTACTTGATAGTCAGGTACTGAGAAATTAGCCGCTACTTGCATTAGAAGTCTACCTTTATCAGTAACTCCATTATGCATTAACATGTCAGCATACCTAACCATACTATTATTCTCAGTATAAGGTTTTGCGTATTCCATTATTATTTCTCACTCTTAAATAAATATCTATTCTTATGTAATAACCTAGTGGCGTAATCACTATATGCATCATCGTCAGTGATTAAATCTACCATGTTATCTATATTAAATCCTTTCTGTTTTAATTTTAATGCACGTTTAAGTATATATGCATCGAGTCTTCTATCTGAAAAGTTAGTTTCACTGAATAATTTACTGGATTTCTTTAGTGCACCTGCACTAAGTTCAGGCATAGCACCTAATCCTATGGCAGTGACTGCAGCTGCACCAGGGATAGGCACTGGTAGTCCAGGTATAGCTGCCAATCCCATTCGTAACTTTCTTTTCAATCTATTTCGTTTCACTGCATTAGCTGCTTTTACATCATTACCAGTTTTATCTAATATTTTACCATATACTTTGTTATCTAGATAATTAGCTCCAGTTTTATAAGTATCAATGAAATCACTGATACTTTCTTTTACTGAATGCATAACATCAATAGTATACTTAGCAATTAATTTACGTTTAGCTAATTGTAGTCTATTAATATCTTCACTTGACAAATTTCTACCAGATCTATTAATATAAAAGTTTAATCTAGCTACAGCTTGACGTTTATCCTTGCTATTCTCATATAATACCTTAGCGATATTACTTGCACTAGATTTAAATAATCCTTCAGGTGGAGTCCACTTTGTATTAACTTTATCAGTCCAGTTATCCATATGAACTCCTTAACTATATAACCAATTTAATTTCTCATTGAAATTTCCACTAGCTGCTACTGGTTGAGTACCATTAGTAACTGAAGGTTTTATTTGATTGTTAGCTTGATTATTAGCTTGCTGTAACTTTTGAGCATTATTATTAATTTGCTGCTGAGTCTTCTGTTGACCATTAGCTGCATCAACCTTCTGACCTATATTAGGTTTATTATCTTTATTATTTACTGGAGGTTGAGACTGCTTATTCTTCAATCGCATCTTGACCTCTTCCCTATGTGCTTGAGTTGCTTTATCTTTATCGATTATAGCTTGCTTTTGTTCCTTACTAAGTGAGGACTTCTGCATCTTAGGTTGAGTATTAGCTTGAACTTTAGGTGTATTATCAATCTTTGGAGTTTGAGGTACAGATTTCTGTACTTTATTGGTTTGATTAAATCCCTGCTTGAACTGAGATTTAACTGAATCAATTTTATTCCTTATATTAGATTGAATGCCAGTCTTAATATTATTTACTCCAGTTTTAACTGAAGTAACTTTATTATTAATTCCAGTTTTAACATTATTTACACCAGTCTTTACAGCATTGATACCATTATTTATTTTACCAATACCTGCACCTACTGTACTTATTATTGAAAAGTTGATACAATTATCCATATGTATCTCCTGATATACTTAATTGTAATTAACTTAATAAGGTATACTCGACTAAATTAATAATCGAGTATACTAGGTTAAGTTAACTATATTAGCTATTTAACCAATCAAATTTATCCTGTAATGTAGGAGTTACTTGATCTGATTCAGAATGTAAGAAAGTTTGAATTTCTTGTTTCTTAGGTGTCTCAACTAATCCACCATATTTATTAGCAGATTCTGGAGTCCTCATATATACATTCTTCATCTGTTTGTTAATTTTATCTACTTTAGGCTGATCATGTTTATCATAAAGTGTCTGACCTAAACCATTCTTATTAGTAATTCCAGCATATTTAGAATTAATTTTAGTTAACTGTTTCTGTTTACCAGCTACATAGTTATCGATAGCTTTATTAGTATGAGCTAACATTCCAAGTGGACCTTTACCTGTAGTGGCACCTACAATTGCTGTACCTGCTACTGCAGTCGGAATACCGATTTTAAGCCCTAATGATACTGCTTTACGGAATGCAGATCTATCTTTATGCTGAATTACATCTTTGTTCTGAATAGCTGGACCATATGTAGTAACTTGAGATGGAGTCTGTGCAGTCTGAGGTACAAATGGAGCCTGAGTAGATCCTACTGGATTAAATGCAGGTTCATTCATAGCTTGAAGTGCATCAAACAATCTGAATTCAGAATTATATTCAATAGGTTCAGTAGAACTATAACCTCTCCAAGCTTCCTCAGTAAGCATGTTACCTTGAGTTGCTGGTACTGTAGATGTTACTGCAGGTTTAGATTTCTTAGGAGTAGATTTTCTCTTTCTAGGAGTTTTAGGGAGGTCTACCATATTTTCTTGTATTGCATTAAGGATTCCCTGAGTAGTCTGACCTCCAGTAGCATTTGATTTATATAAGGTAGGTCCATTAACTGTAGTAGTAGTATTATTAGCTGCAGCTTTTCTTAAAGCTTCACTTCTTTTATGCTGACCTACAGTCTCTGTACCTAAGAATGCATTTTTAGTTCCTTGCTTTATAGATCTACCTAAGTTTGCTATATGATGGAATGCATTAGCAGTTCTATTCTTGATTCCACCTTGAAGAGCATTTCGTGCAATTAATTTATTTACTTTAGCATTAGGATCGTATGCTTCTTTATCTGCAGTTATTTTCTGTTGATATTTAGATATCTTTTCTTTACCTGCATCATTTAGCGATCCATCAAGATTGAAATCATCTTCTTTTAGTCCAGCTTTATTATTTTTGAATGAAGCTATCTTAGATTGAATAGACTGCTTCTTAGCTTTTATATCATTATCATATTTAGTCTGAGCATCTATATTCATCTTTTTGATTTCATCTTCTGTAGCATCAATTACCTTACCATCTACTACTTTAGATAACTTACCATTTACTCTATGCCATCCAGCATTTTTATATGCATCTTCATATCCATATTTGGTAGCTTCCTCTTTAGCTGCTTGAGCTTTTTCTTTAGCATCAGCTTTTATGAGATTATTCTCATTACGTTTAGCATTCCAATCCTTAGCAGTTTCAAACCATTTTACATCTTTTTGACGTAGTCTAGAATCTTTACCGAATCCACTAGATGCTCCACCTTTAACTGCTCCACCAATGCCACCCATAAATCTAGTAAATTTATTACCTTTACTAGTATCTTTTCTAGCATTAGTCCATCCAGCTTTAGCTCCACTTCCTAAGGTTTTAAATCCTTGAATAGTATTACCTTTACCTGCTAATGTAGCTGCACCTGCAGCAAGAGCTCCTGTAGCTAGACCACCTGCTAGTAACTTCTTACCAATAGATGACTTCTTCTGTTGTACTGGGATTGGATATGCAACTTGACCATTTGGAGCTACCTGAGGGTATCCATATGCTGGAGGTACATATACTGTACGAACTGGAGGTTGAGCAAAGTCAACATCAGTTACATCATATGAAGGGAACTTAGTGCCTTCACTTACTGAGAATGAAAGTTCTTTACCTGTCTTGAAATCAGTTGCAGTGATTTCAATAGCATTAGCACTTGGAACAATATTCTTTACCTGTACTCTCTGTTCAAATGCTTCAGGTGTACCTTTAATTCCAATAACATCATTTACTGATACTGGAGTTACTGGAATAGATTTTCGATTATTAATTGTCATATCTACAACTCCACTAGATTGAGGTAGATCAGATAAATCAAATAATCTGAACATTGTATCTGATTTTACTGAGAATGAAATGTCGTCACCAACTTTTAATTCTTTACTACCTTGAATAGTTTTACCTTCAATAGTAATTGATGAACCATCATCTGATTTTGTAACCTTAGTTACTGTAATTTTATTTGGCTCACCTTTATATTTAAATTCTGTAACTTGCTCAGGTTCGAGTTCTGATGCATTGACTACACTAAATGCTGTAGCCTTACCAACTACCTGCTTTTTAATTGGGTCATATCTTTTATTAATTTTAAGTTTATCACCATTATGTGCAGTACCATTGGTTAGGAATGCATTATTGTTAGCTTTGCCTGAAGCTACCTTAAATTTATTAACAGCATCATCTAATGCATTAAAATTAGATTCACCTAAATTTACGTCAGCTGGACTCTTCCAATCAAGTTCAATCTTTTTACGAATCTGATCTGGAATATCTGTTATTTTAATAATATCACGTACTAGATCTTCACTTGATGCATAATCTTTCTCAGACAAAGTTTTAAGTAATCTAGATATAGATCCAGTATCTGCTACTGTTGATAATAGATAAGCTTTTAATGTATTTAATGAACGTACCATATTATCACTAAGCTTAGTTTCAGTTCCAATATATTCATCAAGTTGTTTACGTAAATCGATAATTTCACTAGTAGGTTTAAGATCTAACTTAGATTCTGAAGCTAACTGTAATCCAACTTCAGTTCCAAGTTTATTCAAATCATATTCATGTTGCATTTCTTTTTCCAATATTCTAGTAATCAAATGTCCAGTAACTGGATCATATTTATTTATTACATCAAATGCTTCTTTATATGATTTGATGCATTTTATTTCAGTAGAATACATGATTTTAACCAAGTTAGCTGAATCTGAATTCTTTAATTGAGGAACTCCATTAACTGAATCCTTAATTAAAGTCTCTAATTCAACTTCAGGTGTACCATGTAATTCTTGTATTTTCTTAATCAAATCATCAAAGTGCTGAAACTCTTCCCAGCTATGTTCCATAAATTCATTCTTTACGGATTCATTACTAGGTCCAATAACTACATTTGCAGCACATCGATATAAGTTAGCAGCAATTAATTCATCACCTGCTAATGCATTTAACTTTTTAACAGTAAATGCAGTTTTCTCATCTAATTCAGAGAAATATCTATTAGTAGACATACCTGAATTTAATTTAGTTTGTTCAACTAATTTATTTATAGCTACAGTAAGTCTCTCAATATCTTTACTTAATTGAAATTGTTGAGCTACAGGTACCGTAGATAATCCACACATTAATCTATGTCTATCTGAATTGAGTTTTAATATAGCATCGCATCCACCAACGTAGTCCTTCGAATTGCTAACTACTGGTACTCCTGACTCAAGTTTCTCAAGGATAGACTTCGAAAATGGACCTATGCTAAAAGGATTATTAAACATGGTTTCAAGCATATACTATACCTCATCTTACTTCACTTGACGCTTGCTTAACCTTCTTATCTTGAAGTTTAGCTATTTGTTTATCTTTCTTAATATTGTACCTAGATTTTCTATTAAGTACATCTTTAGTTGCTTCAGTTTGTAAATTATTTATTCTTCTATTAATTTTATCAATAAATTCTTTCTTTTTAGTTAATAATTCACTTATTTCATTTTGATTATTTGTGTTACTTATTTTTGTATCAAATTCATTTTGCTTACTTAATCTACGGAGAGATAACTCAGATACAGTATTATTTATTGATTCGATATGATTATTATATCGTTCATTCATATCTCTTCTATAAACTTCTGCATTTAATTTATCTCTTTCCGTATTATTAAGTCTATTAGATTTCTTACTGGATTTGTCAGGTGCTAATACAGCTGACCTTACTGTAAAATTTATACAATTATCCATACTGTATTAACCTACCTGACTAGTAATTTATCTTATTTTGACATAAGATAATTCATTTTATCCATTAATGAATCCTGTGAATGCTCACTAAAGTTAGCACCTTCAGCTTTCTTAATTTCATTTTCAGCTGGAGTTGAAACTGCACCTGCAGGTTCACCAAGTTTACGTGTTACTGGATCGCCAGCTGGATCGACTGGAGCCGTTGATGTCTCAGCCTGAGCACCTGTCTTCTCAATAACTTCAACTGTTGGAGCTTCTGTTGGAGTAGCATCCATAGCAAAGTTATTCTCATAAGCTTCACTGAAGAATGTCTGTGACTCGAAGTCATAGATATCACTGATTGAGAAGATGTAATCAGAAGCTACCTCAAAGTCAACTTCATCGCCTGCACTGAATTCTGCAGATTTATCTTCAACTACAGTACCACTTACTTTAGCTCCACCTTCAGATGGATCTACTGAAGTAATTACAACTTCTGCATCTCCTACCTTAGCTACATCACCTGCTTTAACTTCATCGACTGTTTTAGCTACATTACCTTCAGCCTTGATCTGCTCAAGTTTGTCAGCAATTTCACCTTCCTCAGCAAAGTTAGCTTCCTCACCATTCTCTAATTCCATCTCTGAGAAGAGTGCATCGTTCTCTGCATCGTATGTATCGAAATAAGAGAACTGTGCATCAAGTGGTGACTGGAATGTTACTGAGGTGCCTTTCTCAGCAATATTTGAATCAAGTGTAATAGCTGAGAAGTCAATGTGATCCTCATATACATTACCATCTGTAATCATAACCTGAGTTGGTGTCTCATTGAATACAGCTTCAACAATGTCACCTACCATGAGATCAGATGCACTGAAGCAGTTACCACAGTGAGCCTTAGGGAGTGCTCTAATGCCTGGGATTTTATCAGTTACTTTAGCACCATTCTTAACTCTATCAAGTGCAACAAGTCCAGCTGCAGTTGCAAGTGCACCGCCACCGATACCTGCACCGAGAGCTACCTTCTGAGCTGTAGTCATTTTACCTGCTACTTTAGCATCAGCATCACCTTCTGACTTAAATCTCCATACCTTATGTCCAGCTTCCTGGAGTCCATCGAATGTTGATTCAAGTTCAGCTTTACTATAAGGTCCGAGCTTCTGACGTGAACCATTTGAGCGATTCTCAGTTACTAACCAATATTCTGAATCAGAGAAGTTGAGTCCCTCAAGATTATTATATGCATTAGCAACAACTGAAGTTACCTCATTGTCACCTGCTGAGAACATGAAGACTTCACCTTCACTAAAGAGGTTTGAACTAAGTACAGTAGCTTCAACTACAGTATTACCTTCGCCATCTGAACGAGTCTCATTAACTAAGACTTCAGAGAAATTACCTTCATTATCTACGATATCTGTAACATCGCCTTCTTTAAGTTCTGAGAATCTGACTTCAGCTGCTGAGTCGAATACCATTACTTCATCCATTTTATTATCTCCATTTTCTGTTTCATTTGAGAATTGAATATCATTATTATTTTCATTTGATGTTTCATCTAAGTCACTGAAGAAGCAACCTTCATCTTCCATATAGAAGTCATCAATTGAGAATTGAGTATCACTTGGTACATTAAATTCGAATTCATTACCAATTCTATCAAGATTATCTGAATCAATTACAGTACAAGAGAATGTCATTGAATCACCGACTCCAGGTTTCTTATCATCAATAAGTACCTGATCTACACCTTCAGCTGTAGTTACTTTAGTAACATCACCTACAGATACATCGACTGCATCAACTACATCTTCATCTTTCTTGACTTTGATTCCTGCATTTTCGAGTGAACCCTTAACAAATGATTTCTTAGCATCATCTGCAAGTTTACCAGCTTCAAAGTCTGAGTTAGCTTTAATTACTGTCATATCTGGAGTACCAGCTGACTGAATATAAAGTTTCTCCGCATCTTCTGAACTCATAGGTCCATTGATCTTAACATCCTTAGCTACTTTATCAATGACTACTACGTACTGACCTTCACCTGAGAAGTTAGCATCAGATGCAACTGGTGCAACTACATCAGAGTCACTAAGGAATTCACCTTCATCGAAATTAAAGCAATCAGTAGATTCATACAACTCATGATTAGATACATTAAACATAACGTTCTCACCTGTAGTAAGGTTAATTCCATTAAGTGTTGAAGTCTCACCGTTATTGAGTGTATTCGTAACTAATACTTCAGCTTCAGAGAAGTCAATTACATCACCTACTTCGATTTCATCACCTGAGAATAACATATAGTATGTATCTGGATCTGCAAGGATCTCAGAATAGTTCTGCATATCATCTGCTAACTGAATGAAATCTTTATGTAAGTCAGAGTTAAGATCTACACTGAAATATTTCTCGATTTCTGAGAATACTTCATGCATTGATGCATTAACTGCCTCAGGATGCTTAGCTTTATTCTCTTCAATCATTTTCTTAACTTGATCATAAGTTAAGTTAGGAGCTACTGCATTCTTAGCATTCTTAGTTGCATTAGCAGTTTCAGTAATAGCTCTTGCTACATTAGGAAGTGTAGATGCAGCTGCACCTGATATAGTATTAGCTAAATCACCAATGCCTTCAATCTTAGATTTCCAGTAATTATTTCTTAGCTTACCATACTTTTTCTCAAACTTCCAGTCACGTTTCTTAGCTTCTCGTTTCTGAAGTTTATCAAGGTATTTTTCTTCATTAGTTTTACCCTTTCCGAAGATACCTAGGAGTCCTGATTTTCTATCATCACCTAATACTCCAGCTTTACCTAATGCCTTAACTTTATTAAGTTCACGTTTAGCTGCATATAGATCACCCTTAGCTGCAGCTTTATCAATAGTTTTACTTGCTCTAGCTCTAATAACATCAGGATTATTATTGTAATCGTAGATACCCTTAGCTGCAAGACCTGCACCTACAGCTGCACCAACTGGATTGATTGAGCCAGCAAGTGCACTTAATCCAGCTGCAGTTCCACCTTTAAGTGCTAATGCACTACCGAGTGTACCTAACCCCTTGGCACCAAGTGAACCTGCTACGTATCCACCTACAGATTTACCTGCAATTTTAGCTTTCTCACCAAAATTATGTTCTGACATATTTACACCTTGATCGATTGTAGTGCCATTATTACCTTCAGTAGATGGCTTTGGTTGACCAATTCCTTCAACTGAGCCATTCATACCTTCCTTAACTACAGGAGGTTTAATGATTGAAATATCACCTTCGACTTTCTTAAGAATATCAGGGTTATTTACAGTAACACCTGAATCAAGTACTAACTGATTATCTCCAATTTTACCTACAATTTTATGTGTACCTTCAAGTTTAATGTCACCATCAACAATTACAGTATCACCGATTGAGAATGAACGTTCTTTAACGTTAACTGGATTCATAACTTTACTATCAAGATTCATTTTATCGAGCTCTTCTCTATTGAATGGAGTCATTAGTGCTTTCTCGATAGTATCTTCTACCTTAGGATCCTTAAGGTCAACATTCTGTGTCTGAGAATATCCATCAAGTCCAATAGCTGAAAACATTTTAGTAGATGTCTTAAGCTTTTTATATAACTGATTGATATCATCTGAATATGACTTATTAGCTTCGAGGTCTGCTAATACTCTAGCTACACCTGAACCAATATCAGGGTCACCAAATGGATCCATAGTCTCAGCTTCAGTTGATTTAAGTCCCATCATTTTAATTTCATTGATGAAATAATCAACATCTCCATTGAGCAATCTCTGAGAAAGTAAATTTTCCAATTGAGTAATTTTATCCATTTTTATTTCCTCTATGTAATTTAACCTATAATTTTACTATTAAATGTCTTACCAACTTGTTGTAGTCTTTCATCAATAAAATCATATAACTGAGCCATGACTAAATTGAATGATTCATTTAATCGTTTCTGATAATCTGGAGTAATTGCACCCCTAGATATTAATTGTTGTCTAATTAATCTTAGATTTCTTTGTAGCTGACGAACTGAAGTCTGATCTTTACAATATCTATTCAATCTTAATGCTAGGATTAAATTAAAATCAGATTTAGGTTCATTCATTGATGCTAATACCCACTGATATACATATCCATCAATGTATGACTTTAGTATATTAATATTAGTTGAAATTTCATCTTGATCATGTGACTTACACCATTGGATTACGTCATTCATTCTAATCATTAAAATTCTATATGCTTGGAATTTCATTTCACGCATATATTGGTTAATTGATTGGGCAGAGAAATTTACATTTTCCATAGATCTAGGATTTTCACAAAATGAGACTACCTCAAGTGGACTATTTATCCTATGTAATCTATCTTCTTCACTAAAGTTAATTGACATAATCTCAGCATCAAGGTCAGGTTTAAGTGTAAAATCAACGCCTAAATATTCTGATAATAGATATTCAGTAGATGTTACATGAGCACGTGTAGCCATTGAAACTGAGATAGGATATACATCTTTATCTGGGCGATTCCTAATCATTTCCTTAAGTAGTAATCCCTTACCATAGTCAATAAGGTTGATTCCTACATATACATCGTCTCCATCAATATCCATTGCTGCAGTGAAATTACAGAAATCTGGATCCCTAATAATATTATCAACATATGGGATCGATCTATTCATTTTCCTACTATCTCTACTTGAATGAGTAAAGAGACCAGGTAACTGACCTTTCTTCAGTTTCTCTTCAAACTGAGGGTTACCTAGAGTTGCATCAATAAACTTTTCTCTATTGATACGTTTATGCTCTGACTTACTAGGTACGGAAAATGAAAGTAGCCTAACAATTAAACTATAATCTTTATTATCTAGCTTAGTCATTATCTACGCACCTCATTTATATTAATCGGTTTATTGATATCTAATTCATCTAGATTGTCTATTGGATTCTCAATATGTCGTCTAGAGTCCGTTTCATCCCTACGAACATTCTCTGTATTTATAGGAGTATGCTGTAATGGATTTAATTTATTCATATCATGAATTTTTACATTCATTGATCTACGAGATCTATAGTCTGGAATTGTTTCAATCATTCCATTATTATTCATAGAACTTGGATCTATAAGAGGTCTTATATTTCTACGTTCTCTACTTTGATTAATCATTCCACCTGAATCATCAAGTGAATTAGCTGTATCTGGGAGTTTAACTGTTAAGTTTCTCCTATCTTTCTTATCATTAGTTCCAATATCATCTAATCCTAGTAATGCTACCAAATTTTCATCTGATGAAGCACATACAGCTGCAAAGTATTTACGAATATTATCTTTCTTCAGTAACTCATTTTGATTCCATGATTGGTAATACTGAATTACTTGATCTGTATTCATTAACCTATTAGCTACACCTTGAATACGTGTCTGTTTCATGAAGGTAGCCATATAGTTATTTGACTCCATATTAAATACTAAGTCAGCCTGGTTATATTTTTTACCTGTATATTTTAATAATATTGATACAGATAATTGTCTAACCATTCTTGATATAGTAGATAATATATTTTTGATGAGAGTCAGGTATCTATCATTCCTTGACATGACCTCCCATCTATTTGACTGACCTAAATATAACTCAGCTGGTACACCTAAGTTAGCTAAGATTTGATTCATTAAATCTTCTTTCTCAGCTTTTAACTTCTCTCGTTTAGCTGTTGAGTCAGGTAAGTCAATTGTATTCATATTAGTGTAGTTATCTACATTAGGAACTACCTTAATATTATTTAATAAAGAGTAAGTTAATTCATTAATGAATGCAATTGGATCTTGAATTTGTCCAATCATACCTGAAGGTTGATTAAGTAATGCCTCAATTCTCTCAGCTGCATTTGATGCATGCATTGTATCTTTACGTTGAGCTGTTATAGTCATCGATACTATATCAGGTCTTATTGATTCACGTAAACCTAAGAAATATAATGCGTATTCAAGTACATACATTTGATAGATCTTAAGCAATTGAGACATGAATATTGATTTACCTTCGAAAATATTGTAATCTACAATATATTTAGCATTCTTAGATTTATCATCCTTAATGAATTTAGCTAACTCTGATATGCCTTGAGATTTTACTTTATCCCTAGGTACTGGAGTTTCATTCCATTTATTATAGTAATAGGTTATACACTCTTGACTATTAATGAATTTACCTTGATACATTGATCCGACCATAGTTCCCTGACGCTCAACCATCTTGAAATTATATGGATCTGTAAATCTAGATAACTTCATATTATTTAAATCTAGTGAGTATATGTATTTCCCTCTATAAATATACTGACGTATATCATTTATAATGGTTTCCTTTAATGAAAGTTTACGGAAACATTCAGATAACAATTCAGATAGTTGACCTGAATCATCATCTGGTATTGAAATTTTAAATTGAGTACTCTCAATAGCTTCAGATACTGTAGTTCCAATTATATTCAATAAAGCTTCAACAAAATGATATACATCAAGAAATTGATAATACTGCTCGTAATTAGATAGCTCATATGGCTGCTTCTTAGTTACATTAGTAATCGAAGTGCCCTGATATAGGAACGCATTCGCTGAGTCAGCTATCTTTGCTGCAATATTATTTAGAAATGCAGAAGTTACATTCCTCAGAGTATTTGCCATATGATATCCTCTTTTAAGTCAATAATTTATTATTGATATATTTCTTACCTTGATAGGTAGATAACGCTCCGAATGCAGTTCCCAATAAAATAGGCAATCCTAAAATTATGCATCCGGATATTATAGCCATCTTAAGATTCCTATTACTTTTCTTTAACATAATTTTAGTTACTATTAGTGAAGAAATTGCTATACCAGCTATAACTCCAAGTAATACTGCATCTTCTTTTTGATTTTCTAGGTATCTTAATGTAGAGGAACCTTCCTTAGATTTAGCCCATTGCTGATATTTAGCTTTAGTCAATGCTAATTGCTTTTCTCTACCTAATTTACTATCCCTAGCTAACTTATATTCAGTTATGTAATTAGCATATAATATATCTAGTAACTGCTTTGATTTAATATTATATACTCTACAATCATACTCTCCAGTTTTTAAACTGGCTAAGAAAGTCTTTAACTCAGACTTATCATAAAAGGGACCTTGAATTATTGGAACCTCGTCACGTTTATAATGTCCAAAGAATACAAAAGTTTTACCTTCATCAATATCTGAATTTAAATTTGCAGGTACCTCAGCAAAGTTAGCTGAGTCCCTAGGATCAACAGTTGAAGGAAGTTTGTTATCTTCCTCAAATTTACGTAATTTTTTAGCCAGTTTATTTGTTTTATATATATGGTATGCTGTACTAATTCTTGTATGTAAATCAGAACCTTTTAACGCTCCAGCTATTATAGCTTTCTCAATCGGAGTATATTTAGAGTTATCTTGTACTTCTTTATTAATATATTCTGGAGCTATTCTAAGTGATCTACCTGCTATTCTAGATACATCAGTTACTTTCATATTAATTACTCCACTGGAATATATCCTCTGCCAGGAATATAAGTATATTTAGTTACAGGTTTCTTAGCTTTAGGTTTTAGGCTACTTATAGCATCCTTAAATTCATCTAATGCATCTGATGCATTTTCTAGATTTTCACCTAACTTTTGCATGTTAGTCTTAGTAATATACCTTTTTCTGCCCAGTAAATCACGTTTATATTTAACTTTTCCATCTTTAGTAACTTTAGTTAAATATATTCTATCTTTTTTATCTTTTGAATTTTTACCTGCGTATTTAAGTCCAATTGCTGCAATTTCACTAGCATCTTTAATTATGCTAAAATTAATGCAGTTATCCAATTCGCTGAAAGATTTAATCAACTTTCTACCTGACTTTATTAAATCTTTACGCACTTTAGCTCTCTCCTTCATTGCTTTCTTATTATCTAAGTTAGCTTTAGAAAGGTCATAACTTTTTATCGCAGTTGTAGTAATCTTATGTAAATTACTACCTTTATTTTTACCTAGGAATCTAGTGTAATTTCTTTTATTACTAGCTATATCTTTTATATGTGGAGCTAAAATTTTACCTCCAATATTAATAGCTAAGTTATTACTGAGATTCATATATTAACTCCTGATATAGTGTTGGTGATATATAAACCAGTGTCAGGGATCGAACCTGATTCTCTACCTAGCTGTAGAGCATTACCAATATGCTACACTGGAAATTTAAATTATTATAGAATAATTATTCTGTTATGGTAGGATTTTCATCCACCACATTTACTGTATCATCACTATCTTCATCTATATTAGTTTCATCTGATTCTAATCCAGGATAGTGACTTTTATAATCATTTATCATTGAATTGATAATTCTAGCATGACTAGCTTCTTCATCTGCTAAATCTTTAAATATACATGAATACTCACTAGGAGATTCCTCACTTAATTTAAGATATACTTGCTCATCATGCAATTCCTTTTCATGTAGTGCCTCTAATTCACTAAGCATTTGTAACCACCTTATTTGTAGTTACTGGAATTCCATTAGATTCATGATGTTCATGTGAGTCATTCATATGCTCTTCATGGATCTCATGAGCTTCAGCATCCTCATTAATATATCTATTTATAGTGTTTATATCATTTACACTTAATCTCAATTCATCACCATTTGGTAATAAGAATGGGATTTTAGGTATAGCTAATGGAATGCAACCTAACTCAGTAGCTGTATCACGTAAAGCACTCATTAATGTAGTTAAATCATATTTTCCATCAGATTCAACTAATAATGCTTTAACCATAGGATTATCAAGTAATGAATCAATGATATTTTCATTCTTCTTGATAACATTTTTAGCAAGTAATACTACAAATTTAGATGTAGCTGCTCCATTTGCACCTGCCATATCAGTTTCTATAAATTTAACTAATCCGTTAATTATATTATGTTTTGAAACCATTTATTATCACCTCATATATTATTGAATAGGTACCTTATCGATAAGGTACCTATCTATATTAATCTACTTATGCACCTGTACCTGTTGTAGTACTAGTAACTGTAGTTTGAGGTGTAGGGCACACATTTACTGGACCCCATCCTGGAGCTATATTATAGTTAGGAACTAATCTCTTACTTATACTAAGAGCTTCAGTTACCTGAGCTTGTAGGAAACCTAAATTAGCTTGCTGTGTAGCATTCCATGCAGTCTGCTGACTAATCTGAGCTTGAACTCCACTGATTGCAGAGTCAGTATACTGCTGAGCTTTAAGTAAAGTAATCTCATTATCTTTACTATTAGAAGCTTGAATTAATCCCATCTCATACCTAGTAACTGGTCTATCTCCATCAGATGTATTATTATTGCCAGTCTTAATACCTAAGATTCCAGTAATATGTAATTCTTAACTTCTTTCTTTATTTTAAATTCGCATCATAGGTAACTTTTAGTTATTTGATGTATTAATTTAGATTTCCTCCATAATTTCATTTAAATTAGACTATCTTAGTAATCTAACTCTGATGCAGCATATGCCTGAGGTGCACCAAGTAACTTAGTCTTATCTTTAACTGAACCAAGTACTTTATTAGCTTTATCGAGGTGACCCTTAGCTGCAAGCCTATTAGCACGTGCAATCTTAGCATTATCAGTAGCAAATGGACCTACGCCACGTGCACCTGCAATACCTAGACCTGCACCAGTTAATGCAACAGCTCCAGCTCCTGCACCAATACCGATTTTTGCATTTTTGCTTAATGACTTACCTTTACTTGAGCTAGCTGGAGTCTTAGTCATCTGATTCTTGAATCCTAACTTCATGCCACCAGTCATTCCAGGATGTTCTTTCTCAAATGCACCTATATCAGCTTCCTTACGTTCAATCTGCACTTGAAGAGCTTTATACTCATCACTATTTGGACTTAATCCCTTAGTTTTAGATCTTAATTCCTGTAATTCCTTTTGCTGTGCTACAGCCATCTTACGTCCAGCTTTCTTCTCTGCATTAATTGAACGCTGAATTTCAAAGTATGATCTACCACCATTTGCAGGGTTTACGCTATTTTTAAGTTCCTTACCAGATACAGAACCAGATTCAAGCAATTTATGCATTTGAGCTGTATTTAAAGTTGTACCCTTCTTAAGTACAGTGCCATCTTTAAGTTTGACATCTCTTTTGAGCACATCAGCGAAGTTAGCTTCCTCAGCTACATACTCATCATATTCACTAAAATTAGTGAAGTCTAATACATAATCAACATTTGCAAACATATAATGTCTCCTATTAATAATTTGATTTTAATTTATCTAAATCTGATTTATACTCTAATGTACGCAATTTACGATAATTTGACTTATATGGTACATTATGTAATTCTGATTTATATACACGCTTTAGTTTATCAATATCTTGTATATATTGATATTTAGATTTTAATTTATCTAGATCAGTAACTTGAATTTTCTTAATCCAAGTTACTTTATCTAAATCAATATTAGATACTGAGTCAGTAACTTGAATTTCAGTTGAGTGAGGATACCTAAATAAATATTTATATTTAGGATTATCTTCACTATTACTGTATCTTATTTTATTTAATAATTTTACCTGACTTGGCATCTTGATTTATTGACCTCATGAATTGATTATTAAAGTTATTTAATTTATTCATGATTGAATTACTAGGCTGACTAGAGTTAGGTTTAACTCCATATTGCTTAGCTAATTTCTGTAATGCATTTAATATTGGATCTTGTTGCATACTATGACCTGTTTACCTTATCTTTTAATGCCATTGTACCTGCCATCCTAGCTGCATTAATACCTAATTTAGCTGGAAGTGCACCTGGTATTGGAGTAAGCATAGTAGCCATACCTGCAGTAGCAGATGCAACATCAATAGCTCCATTAATTATAGGTTTAGCCTTAGCTATCTTTCGTCTATGTTTTATTGCATTCCTATAATCTTTATCTGTAGTTTCACTAAGTAATTCAGTTAATTGATCGGAATTCATTGATTTTAGATTATTATCATGGATGTAATTTTCTACTTTAACTATAGCTTTCTTTTTATCTGATTTCTTATTAAGTCTAAGTTCTTTCTTAATACCTCTATATTCTGATTTATCAAATTCTTTAGCCTTATATTTATCTCGTAGAATCTTACCAGCTTCCTTATATTTTTCATTAACTGATTCAGTCTTATATGAGAAGTTAATACAATTATTTATATATCTCATATTAATTCCTTACTTAGCCAATTTACCTAAATTATACATTTTATTCATTCTATTTAATCTATTCATACCAGCTAGACAAATTGCTTTATTTCTTTTAATATTTCCATTAGATTTAGTTAATAAATTATTAACTTTATCTTTAACTGATCTATTTAATAATGAGTAATATTCTTTATCATCATACTTACCAGTTTTATATGCAATATCAGTATCATGTCTACCTGAACTGAATTCAAAATTAATACAATTATCCATAAATATTACCTATATCCTAATCCAACTTACCTTTACGTAACTTTAAATCAGAAATCTTTCTATTTAGTCTACTAGCTTTAATAAAATCATATTCAGACCTAACTTTATTTAATTTAGTAGATAATTTATCTATCTTTTTACCTAACTGATTATCTGCTTTATTGAGATATCTATCTTTATTATAATTAGCTATATTTAATTTCTTAGTTAATTTAATATTCTTTTTATCAGTTAATTTATTATCTGATTTAAGTTCCTCTAATTTTGTTCTGATTTTATTTACTTTATCATTATAATGAGTTGCAACTCTTCGCTTTCCCATTTCAGATACAGCTAATTTACGTAAAGGTCCATGACCAGTTAAACCATATCCAGTAGCAGTTAATGCAGCTGCACCTAAGGCACCTAACCCACTAGTTAATTGCTGCTCATGTAGGTATTTACTGATATTCTCAGCATTTTTAATATGCTCATCAGTAGGTTTAATATTCTTATCACCTCTATACTCTCTCATGCGATCTGTTATGTATTGTTTCCTAGCTGAAGCTACATGCTTATCTATCATTGCATTTAAGTGTGTATTATTACCTTTATTAGATAACAATTCATTAACTGTATGGTATTCATCCTCTGATATTTTGCCATCACTATTTAAATCGAATCCTAATTTACCATCACCTTTACCTTCGGACTTATATTTGTTCAATCTAGATAGATAATCAGCTTTATATGATGCTCTTAACTTTTTAGCATATGGATCAAAGTCAGTATTATGCATATCAACTAAAGCTTTAGTCATCTTCTCTTTATCTGCTCCATGTTCAATTGACCATTTATCTGCCCAATGTTCTCCGTACTGTCCATAATCTTTAGCTTCTAAATTTGGTAGCAACTTCTTTGCAATACGAAATCTAACTTCAGTCTTTTGATTATCTGACATCTTTTTAAATTCATTAACAGATATCCCTAGTATTTTAAGATGCTTTTCAGTTATTGTATTAGTCGGGTCAAAGTTATGTCCAATTTCATGTAATGCTACAGCTTTACTTTTATTCGGATCAAATCCATGATATGCTGGATTCATCCTTGCATTAATATTTTTAACGTCATTAGCTGTTTTTACTGTTTTAGTAATCCAAGTAGATCCAGCTTCATTCCCTCTAGTTAATTTTATAGGAGCTTTACCTAGTGGAGTATCATATTTTAACTTTCCAGTAAGTGCACCTAAACCATATCCATGTCTTACTAAGTTAATATTATTACCTAATTCAGCTCCAGTACCTATAGTGGCACCTACAGCTGCACCTGTAATTATATTCTTTACTCTCTTCTTAGCATCTTCTTCTGGATCTAATTTATTAGTAGGCATAGCTGCACCAATGCCTGTAGCAATTAAAGTTCCTGGAGTTAATATACTTTCCATATATGTAAAATTAATACAATTATTCATATACTAACTCCAATAGTAAATAATTATATTAAGGTACCCATGCTATAATTAACATAGGTACTATAGTATAATTACTCATTATAAAGGTCACTACTTAAGATGAATAACATCAATAATCTTATAAGATTACTGATATACCATTTATATCTTATATAACAATGTTATTTGCTTTTTATATAAATTATTTAGTAGCTTCATAAAATAATTGAGCATAAGGAAACCCGAGGTTTTAACCGAGGGATGGATTTCCTCTATATTATTTATAATCATAATGTTACCCTAATAGTTAATTCACTAGCATTACTTATCTATATAATAAGATAATATATTATAAATAGAATTACCATATCTAGAAAATACAGAATTAAATCTATTATAATTTTTAACAAATTTATGGAGACATTCTACTTGATTAGTATACATATATTCCCATATTGTTAAATGTTTACTTTTAGTATCTATAGTTTTAATTCTAAGTTTATTTAATTTACTAAATCTAGGTTTTCTTCTATTGTAATATTTCTTATCTTTATATTTACATTTAAAATCTACTAAATGTCTTTTCTTAGATAATATATTAACATTACTAAGAGTATTATATATGAAATACATAAATTTAGTAATATTAGGATAATTAGAGTAATTATTAGATAATCTTGCTAATATATAACTATCTACACAATGTGCATAAATAGATTTACTAGATTTATCTTTTAACTTAGGTAAATTTAAATTATTTCTTAATTCACAAGTTTCGTAACCTTGTTTAGTAATTAATTTTAATCCTAAACTTTTAATCTTATTATATAATTTAGTTTTACCGACTTCTATGTTACTAAAAGATTTACCATTAGAATTATTATAATGATTAAATTTAATATCTTCTATTACTATAGTATTTATAGGATAAAATTTTAGTAATCTTTCTATCATATTTCTTTTAGATTGATAGTAATAATTAGTAGTATTAGATAACTTAGTAGAAGTCCTAAATTGATTTCTATATTTTCTATTCTTTAACTTAGATCTTCTCAATAATCTATTACTTCTTCTACTATTAGATTTATCTTTAATATAATTTCTATTATATAATAATTTAGATTCTTCTACTTCATAATTAATATTAATAGAATTATTCAATAAAGAATATCCTGTCCA
>Ga0256870_1000082_pt1 | contig 26017 bp, 21 predicted proteins | sample RumenRJG_06RNA_FD_186079 | JGI IMG/M metagenome (GOLD analysis project Ga0256870, IMG submission 186079) | Metatranscriptome of bovine rumen microbial communities from Lethbridge, Alberta, Canada - Rumen RJG_06 (Metagenome Metatranscriptome) | ecosystem: Host-associated > Mammals > Digestive...
CGATGCACAAGAGAATCAGGATGGTTTTGAACGATGGATTTCTGACAGGACGGATGGCATCGGGGCGGACATTGTCTTCGAATGCGTCGGCAGGAATGAGACGGTGGTACAGGCCATAGACGCAGCAGGTTAGATTTCTGGACTCAATCCAGTGGTTGATCTGATTAAGTCATCGGATGTGATTGCAATTCGCTATTATTTGAAATGGATCTTTTTCGGTTATAGTATGGTTATAGTATTAAGAGATAAAGCGGAACGCCCGGAGGAAATATGGATCAAAAATACATTATATTCGGTTGTGGGGAAAAAGGAAGAGAACTATACAGATTTCTAGGAAAAGAGAATATATATGGATTTATGGATAATAACCCAAATGTTATTACGCCGGATGGGACGAAATTACTATCTCTTGACGAATTTATCCCGAAAGATTGCTGTGTCATAATAGCAGCTATGAAGGAGCATGCAAGGGAAATTGTATTTCAACTAGTAGGAGCAGGGATAAATAACTTTATTTCATGGGATGAGTTTGGCTTTGCAACGGATCTTAAAGATCCACGGGATTATCAAATCCTGGAAAATGTGAAAAATGAACTTTTTTTAGAGGGAAATAGAAAGAAGTCATCCGATTCGGAAGTAGAATTTTATCTTGTTGATGCATTTGAAATTTATCATTTTCTGCCATTTTATCTAGCTTTTAGGGAGGCGGGTATCAGGTGTTCATTTGTAGCGGAGCCTGGCTGCATCAATACTGCCGGTGAGTGGTTTGATTTTCTGACAGCTGTCGAAACACTGGATCAATATGGTGTGTCCTATACTATGAAGGCAAATAGGTCTGCAAAAATTGCTTTCACGACCCAGTTTTCACGTAACCTGTCAAAGTATCCTAAAGCAAAAAAGTTTCAGTTATCCTATGGAAATGCTACGTGTATTTCGAAAGCATTTCAATATGACCCAGAAGTGATTAAGGAATTTGACTATCACCTTGTCCATGGGGTATATCAAAAGGATCTTATTGGAAAGTATTGTGACCATAATAAAATTATAGAAATCGGCTATCCAAAATATATTAATTTTTTTGAAAAAGCGCCATCGAAAGCAGATATAAAGGAAAAGCTTGGAATTAAGACGGATAAACCAATACTCGTTTATCTTCCGACATGGGACGAATATAGTTCCATACAGAAATACGGAGATGAGATTAATCAGCTACGAGAATCTTTTTACGTTATATCAAAACCCCATCACTGTACGGCAAGACTTCCTGAAAAACGAGACGATATGGAGAAACTTCGCAGGACATCAGATTTGGTTCTTGATGGAAATTCAGACCTTTCAGATGTTGCAGTACTTTCAGATTTTGCTGTGTGTGATGCAAAAAGTGGTGTAATAGGGGATATTGCATATTTAAATCAGAATCTAAAAATGTGTATAATCTATGCGAATGGGTTGACTCCAAATGATCTATACCCAGGTTTTGCAAATGCTTATTGTGGGATAAACAGACCTGAGGACATGATATCATCTATACTTCAGACGTTTAAGCATGATGACTACATAAATATTCGCCGAGAATTCGTAGATAAATTGTATTATAAAGATAGCAAAGCAGGAGTAAATAAGGTGGTAGAGGTTGTAAAAACTATTTTGAGAAAATAGCGATTGAGATTTTATCCACGGTCTAAATCTGTGGCATTTTGACAATGTCCATTTAGAGTTGACGAAATATAAAGACTCTAAATTAAAAGTTAGGAGGTATAAATGGACAATACAATAGAACGGACCATACGTACACTGATGATGAGAACGACGCCTAGACCTGCTTTGTTTTTTGATGTTGAGGTGGTAGAGCATTGTAATTTAAATTGCCGGTGCTGCGGTTCTATGGCTCCATTAGCTGGGGAAGAGTATCTGGACTTTGAAGAATACAAGAAAGATTTAACTAGATTATCAGAATTGTCGGGGGGGGAGACTGTCCGAAAACTAACAGCCTAACCAGTTCTTGTTAGAGATTGTTTCCGTAAGGAATTAATCATAGATTTCGTACATTGAAAACTGAATAAAGTATGCATAAAATAAGGCTTTATAGTGCTAAATATAGTATAATTAAGAGGTAGAAATTACTGTATTGGGGAGCATAAAAATGCCATATATAAAGACTTTTGATAGAGACCAAATGATGTTCTGTTCTTGGGATTCGTTTGTAGATGAGCAAAGTATAGCAAGAATTATAGATGCATTTGTTAACAGTCTAAATCTTGCTGATTTCGGAGTGAAGGATGCTGCAACTGAAGGCAGACCTGCCTATGATCCGAGAGGACTTTACAAACTATATATTTATGGAAATAGAAAAGGTATTCGTTCTTCAAGAAAGCTGGCGGAAAGTTGCGCTGTAAATATCGAAGTTAAGTGGATGCTGGGTGGTGTTGAACCTGATTTTAGGACTATATCAGATTTTAGAAAAGACAACATCACAAGCCTCAAAAAGATATTTCATGAATTCAACCGTAGGATTTCAGGAGCTATAGAATGGGGATTTTCGTCTGTAGATGGAAGTAAGTTTCTTGCATGTAATTCCAAAGATAATAACTTCACAAAAAATAAGCTCGATGACAGAATCAAATGGCTTAATGCCCATACTGATGAATATCTAAGAATCTTAAACGACATGGATGAGCGTGAAGACTTAGAAGAAGAGACAGATAAGCTTACAAGAGAAAGTATTGAAGCTAAGCTTAAGGAAGCAAGAGAACGCCTTGAAAGATATGAAGGATATCAGAAATTAATGGAAGAAACAGGGGCTTCTCAGTTGTCATTAACAGATGCTGATTCAAAGCTTATGAAGAATAAGAATGGTTTTGCTGTTGCATACAATCCACAGACTGCGGTGGATTCCAATACTCATCTTATACATGATTTTAACATGACAAACAGAGTAACTGATCATGGTTTGTTAGGTTCTACTTTAGAAAATATCAAAAAAGAAAATCCAGATAAGATCATAGAAACTGTTGCGGATAAAGGATATGAAGATACAGATGATATGATTGCATGTTTGGAAAACGGAATTGTGCCACATGTAATTCAGGATGATGGAAAAGATGGATATGAATTAGAAATAGATTACAGGGAATCTAAGACCGATGTCACGAGTACAAAAGCAGACGAGTTAAGTAAAGCTCTTCATGCAGGAATAATTCCGGAAGCTTATAAGGATGTAATTGAGACTATAGAAGTAAAAGAAGTTAGACGCCTTGTAAAGGATGAATACGATGAGCCTGAACCAAAATCGATTTATGGTACTGAAGAAGAAATGATGACTCGTGCAAAAGAAGGATATTTTGTAAGAGACCCTGAAAGAAATCTGGTGTACTGCCCTAATGGAGAGGTGCTAAGACAGAAAAGTATTACTAAAAGTGGTTATATAAGATATGCCAATAAGAATGCATGTAGGCATTGCAAGAACAGAGATAAATGCTATAAGGGAAAGAATGAATGGAAAGAAGTAGATTTTTCTAAGGATAAGCTAGAAAAACCTTGTAAAGATTGGTTGAAGTCTGAGGGAAAAGATGCAACAAGATCTTATAAAAAAAGAAATGGCCATTACGAAATAAAAAAAGTAGTACGATTCTTCTTTAAGCCTGATAGAGAAAAAATGTCTCAGAGAATGTGTTTGTCAGAGCATCCATTCGGAACAATAAAAAGAGCAATGGGCTCCACCCACTTCCTGTTAAGAGGACTTGAAAAGGTGGAGGGGGAATTTGCGCTCTTCTGTCTAGGATATAATATAGAACGAGCCAAAAATCTCCTGGGATTTGAAAAAATAATGGAATTAATGGTAGGAATATAGGCTCCTACATGTGCATATTTTATTCAGTTTTCAAAGTACAATGAGAAATAATAAATAACAAGTGAAAACAAGACCTGAAATATCAAAAAAGCATCGATAAAATCGAGGTTTTCGGACGGTCTGAGGGGGGGATAGAGGACCTTCTTAACAGAAATATAGCACCATGGACAACCAGAGAATTTCCCAATTCTGAAGATTATGGCGGAATAGATAGGAACTATTTTTATACAGAAAAATACATGTCATGGCAGGACAATAATTTACTTGAAAGATATTTATATGACAGAGAGACATTAACTTCGTTATTTACCGAGCACGCAGAAAACTGGTACAGATATATATTCCAATCTGAGAGGAATAGACGATTTGTTGAGCTTATGCAGCTTGGCAGAGAAAAGTCTCTCAAAGATTATACAGAACGCTATTATCAGGATGGCACCAAAGCATTTGATGAATACTTCTCACGGCGTCCGGGGATGAGGCTTGTATATAACATTATTAGAAAAAGTGCATCATTAGATGCTGAAATTTGTGATTTTGGAAGCGGGCATGGCGAGCTTATCAACAAATTGCATGGTGATGGTTATAGTTGTAGTGCCCTTGATCAAAGTGCAAAAAGGGCTGATGTTACTTCGGAAGACGGAATCAAATGCATTCATGGCAGTATTGAAAATAGCGGTTTTGGTGATGAAAGCTTTGATATCGAAATATGTTTAGAATGCTTGGAACATGTCAGCGATGTAAATGTTGCCATTCAAGAGCTTTATAGATGTTTGCGAAAGAGTGGTAGGCTATTTATTACGGTTCCTTTTGGAAGAAATTGTGGATCAGATTCTCATGTAAGATTTTTTGATGAAAGCAGCTTATATAGCGCGGTTGTGAGAGAAAACTTTTTTGTTACACATGAAATGAAGATACCATATCTTAATGGATCAAGGGAGAACAGTTTGTTCTTAGAGGCAGAAAAACTATAGCAGGAAAAGTATTTATAAACAAAATAATGTGAGCATTTAAGCGATGAATGATAGGGAGGGGCTATGATGGAAATCGGTATACTGACATATTGGGGAGTAGCGAATTTCGGTGCATTTACACAAGCCTATGCTTTAAATAAGTCATTGACACAAATGTGTAAAGACAAAAATATAGATATTCGTCATATTGCATATATTACTCCGCAGCATAAGGAATTGTATAAAAAATTATATCCTTATGAAAACTTTGACAGAGCATGGGATACAATTCCGCATATTCCATTTGATGATGCTGAAGCATTTGAAAAATATCATTTCGACTCAATTATTACCGGAAGTGATGCAATTTGGGAATATACTTATCCAGAATTAGGCGATGATCGACACCTAATAGGCAATGATTTAAATGCGGATAAGGTATATTCATATGCGGCTAGTTTTGGAGATATGACGGAAAATAGTAGATTTCCTGGTTTTGTTACAAAGGGATTGAGAAAATATTCAAATATATCAGTCAGAGATGAAAATTCACGAATATTAGTTAATGATTTTCTTGGATATGATCCGACTATAGTTGTCGATCCGGCTTTGTTATGGAATTTCAAAGATGATAGTAATATACCAGACATTACAGATAAATATGGAGATAAATATATTCTTGTATATGGCGAGAATTTTCCAATGGAAATAATAGCTTCTGTAATCAGATATTCAGAGAAATCAAATTTAAAAATCATAGGAGCAGGATTAGCACCCCGATGGTGTGATCAGAGGCTTTTTGGCAGTTTACTAGATCCATATGAATGGTTGGGATTGTTCAGAAATGCATCACTTGTTGTTACTTGCACATTCCATGGGCTGATGATGTCTTTGAATTTTGAAAAAAAAGTTCTTTTTTATCAGACTGAATATGTAAAAAACCGATCGCAATGGCTGATAGAGCAGCTGAAACTCGAGGATGTATTATTATCGAATTCTCTTGAAAAAACTTTAAAATATAAGTGGGATTATAAAGCAATAAATAGCAATAAAAACCTTCTTGTCAATAAATCAAAAGAATATTTAGAAAGTATTTTGAAGTAATCATGAGTACACAAAAAAATTATAAATGCATAGGTAAATTTGCAATAGAAGAAATTTGTACTTCATGTGGAATATGTTCTGCCATTTGTCCGAAGAATGCAATTAGTAACAAGTTGCAAGATGGCTTTTTTAGACCCGATATAAACGACAAATTGTGCATTGAGTGTGGCAAATGTGTATCGTGCTGTCCAGGAATCAATTTACGAGAATCCACCTATGAAGATTATACAGAATTTTATTATGGTCATAGTGCCGATTCAAGTTATCGTTATATGGCGGCATCAGGTGGAGTGTGTACAGAGTTTCTAATATATCTTCTTGATACAGATATTGTAGATTATATTATAACTTCGAAAATATACGGGAATAACAATGAGTTAAAGCCACAAGTTATTGGCAAGAATGGAAGATACAGAGAGTTGCTTAAGGAAGCAGGCGGAAGTAATTATTGCCCTGTGGATAATTCAGAACTGCTTTCAATTATTAATAATCTTGATGGTACATGTGCAATTGTAGCCTTGCCATGTACCCAATTTGCTATAAATTTTTGGAGAGAAAGATTTGATAAAGCAGGGAAAATAAAGTATATTGTAGGGCTTCTCTGTAATCATGTTCCTTCTTATAATGCCACAGAGTATTTATGCGAAGAATATAATAGGAAAGACGCTGAATATATCAGATATAGAGGGCATGGGTGGTTTGGCAATGCAAGTTTCTATAAGGAAAGTATAAAAGGTAATTCGACTGCCCAAATGGAACTTGCTGGGCAAGTTCCATTTGGGCAATATTTCTCTGGAAATTTTGCCCATATGTTTTGGCAGAAAGCTTGCATCAAATGTAAAGATCATTTTGGAATCTTTGCGGATGTAACATTTGGAGATGCTGATTTCATTAAAGAAAGAGATCCAGCAAATATTGGGGAAACAGCTATCTTTATCAGGAATGTTGAACTGACTGATGCCTTTGATAATATGCAGAAGGAAAGTAGAATAGAGATATATCCAGTTTCTGATAAAAAAGACCTGTCTATTTTCGATGCAATTGGAAAAGGAAGAGACCATTGGTTTATGGCAAGTACTGATCAATGGGCTAGATATGGCAGTTGTTTGGAAAGCAGTAGGATATGGGGTAATAAGATTTACAATAGAGATTTTTTCAATTGTAATGAAAAGCAATATAAGTCTGAAAGAGCAAAACAAATTTTATCAGCTAATGGAATAACAAATCCAGAAGATGCGGAAATAATAACATGGGGATGTGGCAATTTATTTCAAGAAAAATTCAATTTAATAAATGAGCAATATTGTGTTCGGTTTGTATGTGATGCAAATCCAAATTGGCAAAGCCATACATTTTCACCGGGGTTTAAGATTATTTCTCCGAATGACATAATATGCCTTCAAAAGCAAGGATTAAAAGAAATATTTGTCTTTATTACGATAAATTCTCCAAAAGGAATTTATGAAGTTGAGAATTTTCTCAATCATTTGAATATACCACAGTTGAATGTTCACAAGTTATTTGATTGCTGTTAGAATATATTTTAATATTTTAATATGTGAATTGCATTAGAGAAGATGGCAAGATCGGTTGACTTATTAGAGTTCGATCGGTGATGTCCATTGGTTGCAGTAGGTAATATCCTGTTAAAATTAGTTCCTTATGATTTTATAATTATTTAAATGGGTGTTTAATATGTATATATTTGGTGCAGGAAATTATGGAAGAGAAGCTATACAGCTTTTGAAGGATAGATGCAAGATAGAAGGCATTCTTGACAATAACAGAGATAAAGCTGGGACAGAGGTTGACGGTATCAAGGTGTTTTGGTGTCCGTATTTAAAGGATAAAATACAAGATGATGAAATCATTGTAGCAGTATCTGGGAAAATAAAGGATGAAATACTAGGTCAATTACATGATGACGGATTTCAGAAGGTTACCTATCTTGGTGAAATTCGACGTGATTTAATATTGCAAAATATTCGCGAGAGACCTGATCATATCGAACAGTACCAAAATGTTATAAAGTGGATTTTTGCGCATACAGAGCCAGGTAAAGGCATTCGCGTTATTAATTACAAAGAGGAATTATATCCGGAAGTTACGGGCTATTTTATCCCGACACTTCTTCAATGGGGATATCGGGATCTTGCCATTCAATATGCAAGGTGGTTGATTCGGATTCAAAAGGAGAATGGCGCATGGTTCGACGCTGAGGATAAAAATCCATATCTTTTTGATTCAGCACAGATTTTAAAGGGGCTTATTGCCATCCGAGGTCTACTTCCGAAAGCAGAATTCGCTATTATTAGGGGCTGCGATTACATTCTCTCTTGTCAGGAGGAAGAAACGGGAAGACTTGTCGCACCGACGGAGGATGCCTTTACCGATCCAAAGACCTGTAACGAACTGATTCATTTATATTGTCTGTCACCGCTTATTGATGCGGGTAAAATCTTTCATCGGCAAGATTATATCGATCAGGCAGAAGCAGCAAAGAAATACTATATCGAAAATTATAAGGAGAGCATCCTTAATTTCCATCTTTTATCACATTTTCAAGCGTATGTCATGGAAGCACTTCTTGATCTCGGTGAGGAAGAACTATGCGAAATGGCAATGAAGAATATTCTGAAATATCAAAGGGAAGATGGTTCAATACCGGGGTACGAAAACGTACATTGGGTATGTTCAACGGGCTTGTTCCAGCTGGCGCTTGTATGTTTCCGTATGGGAGACTTGGAGCATGGTGAGAAAGCCTTCAGATATATGTGCAAATTCCAAAATCCATCCGGAGGCTGGTATGGAAGCTATGTTCATCCGGATAATCAGGATGAGGATAATACCTATTTCCCTGGAGAAGAAATCAGCTGGGTCTGCAAGTATTTCCTTGATGCTCTCTACTGGAAGAATAAAGCCGAGATGGATTCTGTAGCGCATGAGTTCAAGCTTACCTACAGAAAAGATGATGGCAGATATCAGGTGATAGAGCATTTGATATCTGAAAAGATTGGAACTGCAGGCAAGGATATTCTTGATCTTGGCTGCGGAAAGGGAGGGTATCTGCGAAATCTGGTTCCGACGTTCCCTGATGACCATTTTTATGGAGTGGACATATCGGAAGAGGTGCTGAAATACCTGGATCAGGATTTAACGACGGTGGAAAAACGCATAGGCAATTTGACCTGCGTGCCGTATTCGGATGACAGCTTCGATCTTACCTATACCTGCGAGGCACTTGAACATGCGGTAGATATTGGCAGTGCCATCAGAGAGATGGCAAGAGTGACGAAGTCCGGCGGTTATATTGTCGTCATTGACAAAAACAAAGAACGTCTTGGAGAGATGGTCATCGGCGAATGGGAACAGTGGTTTGATGAAAAAGAACTGAAGAATATCATGTCTCGGTATTGCACAGAAGTAAAGGTAGAGAAAAAGGTTTCCTATGAGGAGGCAGATTATGGCCTTTTCTATGCATGGATTGGAAAAGTAAGATGAGAATCATGGTGATTTTCGGCACAAGACCGGAAGCGATTAAGATGTGTCCGCTCATAAAGGAGCTGAAGAAGCATTCTCAGCTGGACACGATCGTCTGTCTGACGGGTCAGCACAGAGAGATGCTGCAGCAGGTGATGCAGGTTTTCGGGATTGATGCCGATGAAAATCTGGATATCATGCGGCAGGACCAGACATTATCGGATATCACCCGCAGAGTCATGTCGGGCATCGACGAGATGACCGATAAGTATCATCCGGCGCTTATTCTCGTTCACGGGGATACCTCTACATCGTTTGCGGCGGCGCTGTCAGCATTTTATCATCATATCCCGATCGGGCATGTAGAAGCGGGGCTTAGAACACATAATATGGCGTCGCCCTTTCCGGAGGAATTTAATCGACAGGCGGTTGATCTTATCACGAAATTCTTCTTTGCGCCTACCGAGACGGCAAAAGGCAATCTTCTAAAGGAAGGTAAGCCTGCGGATGATATCTATGTGACGGGAAATACTGCGATTGATGCGCTACGCACTACGGTCAATCGGCATTATCGTTCGGAGGATCTTGACTGGGCGAGTGACAGCAGACTTATTCTTCTGACTGCACATCGGCGTGAGAATCTGGGCGAACCGATGAAGCATATCTTTGCTGCGGTGAATCGGATCACGAGAGAGTATCAGGATGTGAAGGTTATTTTCCCGGTGCATAAAAATCCTGCTGTACGGGAGATAGCGCACCGGTATTTTGATGCAAATTCCAAGGTCAGACTGATAGAGCCTATGGATGTTACGGATTTTCATAATTATATGGCGAAGTGTTTTCTCGTGATGAGCGATAGTGGCGGTGTACAGGAAGAGGCGCCGGCACTTGGAAAGCCCGTGCTGGTGCTTCGTGACACGACAGAGAGACCGGAGGGCATAGAAGCTGGTACACTTAAGCTTGTAGGCACAGAGGAGGAAGGCATCTTTGAAGGTGTCTCAAGACTTCTTGATGATCCGACGGAATATGAAAAAATGAGCATGGCAGTCAATCCGTACGGAGATGGGCATGCGAGTGAAAGAATAGTGGAGGTTCTTATAAATTATGCCGAAGGTATCGATCGTTCTTCCGTCTTATAACGGAGAGAGATTCATACGTGCGTCCATAGACAGTATTCTTGGACAGACCTATCAGGATTGGGAGCTTATTATCGTAAATGATTGTTCCTCTGACCATACACTGCAGATTGCCAGAGAGTATGAAGCCAGGGATAAGAGAATACGTGTAATATCAAATCCGATCAATAAGAAGCTCCCGGAGTCCCTGAATATTGGTTTTCGGGAGGCGAAAGGAAAGTATCTTACGTGGACATCCGATGATAATATGTATCTTCCGACAGCGCTGAAGGAAATGCACGATTATCTCGAATCTCACCGTGACAGCATCATGGTATGCGCTTCGATCTGCTTTATTGATGAGAATGATCAAAAGACCGGACTTACGATGTCGTATGACCCTCATTTCATCTATGTGAGTGATTCGGTAGGCGCATGCTTTATGTATAGGCATGAAGTGATCAGCGAAGTAGGGGAATATGATACTAATTCGTTCTGCGCGGAAGACTATGACTACTGGCTTAGAATTCTTAAGCATTTTGGCAAGATCGATTTCATTGATCGGGTTTTGTACCTGTACAGAGACCAAAAGGAGAGTTTAACTGCGACAAAGATTGATACAGTCAGAAAGCAGAGATTTAAATTAAGAAAAAATTATTTTGATTTTCTGATTGACAGTCTTAAGAAGCATAATGACAGTATTCTTCCACTACTTACAGGAATGTTAAGTGATGGTGATGCAGAATTTGATGCAGTAAAGGACCTACTGTTATCATATAGCAAAGAGATTCTTCCGATTGTGAAAATTCCTGAGAAGGGTAATCTGATCATATATGGTGCCGGAAACATTGGAAGAGCAGCGATTAAGAAATACGGCAGCAGGATAAAGTACTTTGCGGATGGGAATCCATCAAAGGCAGGAACCTATCTTGAGGGAGTAAAAATCATTTCTTCTGAAGGACTTAATCAGTATCTAAAAGAAAATCATCTGGTAATTGCGGTAGGTGCTGAGAAAATGCCGGAGGTCATGAAGATATTTAAGGAACGAAGAATAAATGAGTACTCGGTTTTTGCGGGATGATAATAAAAATAATGCTGAAAGAATGAAATTATTACTCTTTGGAACCGGCGATTATTATCGAAAATACATTAAATGGTTTGATCCTGAAAATATCGTAGCACTCGTCGATAATGACAGATCAAAGACCGGGACGATAATTGACGGACACGTCGTTGTGACGCCGGATAAAGCTGTGAAACTGCAATTTGATAGGATTGTAGTTCTCAGTGTTCACGAAAAGGAAATTCGTTCACAGCTTATCAATTTGGGAGTGCCAGACGGGCGGATTATTGCCTGCGCACAACTATTCAGACATCCTGAGCTTATAAAGAAAAAACTTCCAGTTTGTTTTTTCTCATCGGAACGGGAATTCGATACTTCAATTGATCTTTTTAATAAAGCGAATGCCATTATTGCGATGTCCTATGATTTGAACCTGAATGGTGCTTCGTTAGCGCTCTATAATGCCGTGTTATGCCTTAAAGAGTCCGGTTATAGTGTGTTGGTAGCGGCTTGGGAAGATGGCCCCCTGAGAGAAAGGTACGGTCAGAACAGGATACCGGTTATTGTTGATCCGAATCTGGAACTTCGGACAGCAAAAGAGATCAGCTGGTTACAAGGTTTTCGCATGGTTATCTGTAACTCTCTCATGTACTACTATTTCCTGTATGACCGGGATATGGATGTAAAGTATCTATGGTGGCTACATGACCCGGGGATTTTTTATGAAAATCTGGATAAGGAAATTCTTGGGAATATTCCGAAGGATAATCTATACGTCTATTCTGCCGGGAAAATAGCTGGTGATGCTGTAGAAAAATATGTATATGGAGTTAAGGCTGGACAACTTCTGTATGGGATTCAAGATGTACCAGTTCATAAGAAAAAAAGAAATAAGTTACTTGAATTTGCTGTGATTGCAAATGTTCAGCGGTATAAAGGGCAGGATATTCTGATTGAGGCATTAAAAGAACTTTCTACCAAAGAACTTTCTAAAATACATATAAGCATCATAGGAAATCAAAATTCGGCGTATGCCTTAGATTTAAAAGAAAAATCAGTTTCACTTGCTGGAACGGTATCTTTCATTCCCCCGGTTTCGCGAGAAAAGGTAAACAAGATATTCGACAGTCTCGATGTATTGATCGTTCCATCCAGAGTTGACACGATGTCGCTTACAGCGGGAGAGGCCATGCAGCATCATGTCGTGTCAATTGTATCCAATGCTGCAGGAATATCTGATTATATAACGAATGAGATAGACGGTCTTGTTTTTAGGTCAGAAGATCCCACCGCACTTGCTGAAAAGATACGGTGGTGTATTTTACACCAAGATCAACTCGCTGAGATGGGAGACCGAGCCAGAGAGATTTATAACAGATATTTTACGATGGATGTATTTCATAAGAATCTGATATCGGTCGTTAAAGAAGTCTTTACGGAGTGAAGCAAATTATATGAATTCAACAAATTATATCTACGACACTATAGATAATATGAAGTGACCTCACATTTGTAGCATCGTGGATTTACCTGTATACTGATGATTGACAAGATCAGGGGACTGTTAAATCAGAGCTCTTTCCAGATACTGTCAGAGAATCACAAATGTGACTGCGAAGGGGAGAAAAAATTGCTGAAATCACCCCTTGACAACGGTCACTTCATAACAGTTATGAGGTTCCTATGTCATCCATCTATCAAAACGAAATTGATATTTTTCGCCGTGCCTTCGCCCCCTCCCGCCATCAGAAGATTGTCATCTACGGCATCGGTCAGCGGACGTCCATGCTGTTGCCGGGAATTACGGACTTTCAGGTGATTGGGCTTTTAGACCGGGATCCGTCCAACGTAGGTCAAGAGTTGTCCGGGATTCCGGTGATTTCGCTGGAGACCGCGGCGCGGAAAGCGGATTTGATCATAATCTGTGCGGATCCGTCGAACTATGAAACCATTTACCGGCGGATTCGGCAGGTGCATGTGCCTGTGTACTTTGCCAATGGCGAGAAAGCACATCTGACCACAGTGGATACGGATTTTCAGAAGGATTCCTACTGGAATCGCAACGCCGGGGAATTGAGGAACGCCATAGACCGTCATGAAGTGATCACCTTTGATATTTTTGATACGCTGGTCACACGGTGTGTGCTACTCCCCCAGGATGTCTTTCGCCTGGTAGATCGGCGAATGTTCGGCACACATGGCAATCCAGGCACCTTCGATTTCTACCGTGAGCGCATCCGTGCTGCCGGCAAACAGGACGGTCTATATTTCTCCCTCGAGGAGATTTACAACAAGATACAGGAGGATCTGGGCCTTTCGGACGAGACACGGGCACAGCTGATGGCGGCGGAATTACAGGTGGAGGCAGAGGTAATCGTGCCACGGAAGGCGATTGTGGATGCGTTGCGTTATGCCATTCGACAGGGCAAAGAGGTCTGGCTGATCAGCGACATGTATCTCACAAAATCGATGATCACAGCACTTCTAGCCAAGGCGGGCATTGACGATGTGCCGCCGGAACGGATACTGATCTCCTGTGAGGAGCAGGCAGACAAGAAGTCTGGCGCCCTTTTTAAGCGCTTTTTGGAGAAATATATACCGTCTCGCAGTGCGTCGGCGGTGCTTCACGTTGGCGATAATCCCGTGGGTGATGATGCAATGCCGCGGAAATATGGCTGTGATACGTATCCAATCCGAAATGCCAGAGACCAGTTGGATCACTCTGCGATGCGTGGCGCGACGGATGCTGCTGTGGGTCTGCAGGAGTCAACCATGGCGGGGCTGGTTATGTCACATCTTTTAAATGATCCCTTTGGACTGCATTCCTGGAAGGGACAACCTTGCATTACAACCTGCCGTGACTTTGGATACCTGGTGTTTGGCCCGTTGATGACAAAATTTCTGGGATGGCTTCTGACCAGGGCAAGGGCGAATGGAACAAAGCGCCTTCTCTTTTGTGCCAGGGATGGCTGGTTCCTGTCCCGGGACCTTGCATACCTATTAGAGCATTTGGGTGTGAACGCCGGTGCAAATGCACCGGAAATCAAATACCTCCCGGCGTCCCGGAGGCTGATTTTTGCCACCAATGTCAACTCTGATGCAGATTTACTGGAATTTGCACAGATTCCCTATCGTGGCACCTTCCAAAGCTATATGCATTCCCGCTTCAATGTGACGGTGGATGCACGCACAGAGGGACGCAATGAACGGGATTTTGATTCATCGGGTCTGAGTGACGAGGAGCTGGTGGCAGCCCTTGCACCATATCAAACGGAAATACGTGAGGAACTTCGACGAGAGCGGGAGAATTATGACCAGTATCTCATGCAGGAGGGATTCATAGAGACTGTCGTGCCGGATGCAAAGGAATGCTCCTCGGCCGAACGCAATCATCTGGATCCAATAGAGGCCAGGGAGCATCTCACTTGGAATACCAATGATGCATTGGTAGATCTCGGTTTCAATGGCACGAACCAGTACAAGTACCAGGCACATACGGGACGCCGGATGAAGGGCTATTATTTTCTATATAACTATGAGCCTGCCAACCGATATGCTGCTTTTTGTGATGCAGAGGCCTGCTTTAACGATCCAAGGCAGTCCAATGGCCGGGATAGTCTGGTGGGGCGACGAAGTATGTTTCTCGAGAGCTTCCTTACGGCACCCTATGGCATGATCCGGTATATTGATGAAACAGGGCGTTTTGTCACAGAGCCTGGAAAGAAGAATCAGGAGAATTTCGCATTGAAGGAAGAAATCAATGCGGGCATTCAGACCTTTATGCGGGATTACATTGAACTTCTTCATGCGGATGCATTCCCAGATAACCTGACTGCGGGTACATCGAACCCAAATTCACCTTCAGGCACCTTCCCGGAAATCATCTATAGTGAGTTCTTTTCCGGAAAATGTAAGGTGGCGCCGGAGGTTCTGGAGGCGTTTTACTTTGATAATGATATTGTGGGTACCGGGGAGATACGATGTGAAGTGCCGACGATTTAATCATCCGTATTTTCCAATTACCATTATGCGGATTGTGGTGATTTTCATGATATCTAAGAGATGAGTTCTTGGCTCTTTTTAATTTTTTATTTACGTCACTATAATGGCATTACCGATATTTGATATAGACGGTATGCTTGTAAAGCATAATGGATATAAGATTGACAGGCATGATATCCAGCTTCCAAATAGCTATAAAGACAAAGTAGCAATGCGACTTTCAGCCGCAATCACCGTATGATGGTGAATAATTTAGGATAATAGTTGAGCAGAGGAATTGATGCATCTGCTATACCATGTGTTTTTTGCGGAGAAAAGTAATGATTGATGTAATTGAGAATAGAGAGTAAACGTATTTTGAAAAAAGTAATGTTAGTATTCGGCACACGCCCAGAAGCGATCAAAATGTGCCCGCTTGTAAATGAATTAAAGAGCCGCAGTTCTATTCAGACGATCGTCTGTGTAAGTGGACAGCACCGGGAGATGCTGCAACAAGTCCTTGATGTATTTAAAGTTGTTCCTGATTATGACTTGGCGATTATGAAACAGGGGCAGACGCTGTTTGACATAACGACGGAGATCCTCGGAAAGATTAAAGCTGTTCTCGAAGAAGTGAAGCCAGATGTGGTTTTGGTGCATGGAGATACGAGCACAACGTTCGTCACAGCTCTTGCCTGCTTTTACTTACAGATCCCTGTCGGACATGTGGAGGCAGGGCTTAGGACTTATAACATTTGCTCTCCCTACCCGGAAGAGTTCAATCGGGAAGCTGTTAGTATCATCTCACAGTACAACTTCGCGCCAACACAACTCAGCCATGATAATCTTGTGAAAGAAGGCAAGGATCCGAAGAAGATCTGGATTACTGGAAATACAGCAATTGATGCATTAAAGACCACAGTAAGAGAAGAGTACACCGATGAAAACATCGAATGGGCGAGGGGAAAGCGCCTTATAACAATTACTGCTCACAGGCGTGAGAATCTTGGCGATCCGATGCGGCATATGTTCCGGGCGATAAAGCGGGTCCTTGACGAGCACGATGATGTGGTTGCTATCTATCCGATCCATATGAACCCGGCGGTGAGAAGCGTGGCTGATGAGATATTTGGAGAAAGAGAGAACCGAGATCCGAGGATTCGAATTATCGAGCCTCTGGATGTTTTGGATTTCCACAACTACATGCACCACAGCTATCTGATTCTCACAGATTCCGGTGGAATACAGGAAGAGGCTCCGAGCCTTGGAAAACCAGTTCTTGTAATGCGAGATACGACAGAACGACCGGAAGGAATTAAAGCTGGTACTCTGAAACTGATCGGAACGAATGAAGAGACAATCTATAGGGAGTTCACAGAGCTGCTGGATAATAAAGAAGCCTACGACAAGATGGCTCATGCTGCGAATCCATATGGTGATGGACACGCAAGCGAGAGGATTGCTGATGTTCTGGAATTCAGAGAGATGCGGCATTGAAAATTTTAAATCTCTGACAGTATATTAATTATACAACAAGGTGGACATATGAAAGATAAAGAAACGACAATCTTGACAGACAAAGCAATTCGCTGGATTTGCTTAAAACGTTATGCACATTCCTAATTGTTGGCTCTCACTTGTTGCCGTTACTTCCAAATGAAATTTTAAATTTGGTCTCAAAAGAATAACTCCCGTACAAAATTGCAAAACTGTACAGGAGTTTCTCATGATCTGGAATATTCGATTGCAGATATCAGAGAAAGACGGTGAATAAAATGGAGTCCCCAAATCAGAAAAAGACTGACCGAAGAACGTTATACACACAGATGGTCATCAAAGACGCGCTTCTGGAACTGAATAAAGAAACCGCCTATGACAAGATCAATGTCACTATGGTCTGCAGGCAGGCTGAGATTTCCCGTGCTACCTTTTACCTGCATTTTGACAGCCTGGATGAAGTACTGGACAGTGTCATCGATGACGCCCTCCTCTTTTCAGAGAGCGGCTCCGGAACGGTTGTTGATGTACTCGATATTATCCGCAGCGGCAGGTCAGATGTGCTCCGTGAGAATGAAACCGTCCTGCCCACCTGTCAGCGGATCGCTGATTCTGATAAATATCATCACTTGTTTATGGACGTATCTGTCAGCGACCATATCATCCAGAGGATTGCCGCTCATGAGCATGACAAAGTTGTCCCGGATCTTATGGCGCATACCGGCCTCGCTACAGATGAAGCCGAGATGCTTTTTAAGTTCATCCTTAACGGATCTTTCGCTGTAAGCAGGAGCCTTAGCTGGGAGAAAAATGAACGCTGGTACCGGTACCAGCAGATCCTTGGCAGATTTATTAATGCCGGGATAGAGAGATAATCACATCGCCACTTCTGTTACCATCCCCGCCTTCATGGTAAAGCGCATTCTGTCCGGGACTTCGATCTTTTCAACGAAGTCCCGGACGAGCTTGTCATCATAAGCCAAGGCATCACACTTACTGGCTTCCAACTCTTTGCGCAGGGCCACGATGCACTCCTCATTACGGGTGAAGAGCGCCTGCTCCTCTGTTAGCTTTACTTTATCTCCTCCCGGACTTCTCTAGGTCTTGTGATGTCCTGATACTCCTGTTCCATACGTTTCCTCCTTGAGGATTTTTGTGCAGATGCCCGTATAATAAGCATCTGCGCCATCTGGCTGTTATTTCAAACAGGGATAAAAGGCTTTCCGCCTCTGTTCCTGCTGTTTGCACGAATACTTCGCATTCGCCTGCGGCTCACTGTTCGCGTAAAAAAGGCACCCCCTTTCAGATTGATTCTGAAAAGGAGTGCCTTGAAGTTTTTTGCCTATAATTTTCCCCGGATCAATACAGCTTGGCGCCAGCCGGGATGTGGTTATCCACCATCAGAAGGTGAAGTTCTTCTTCATCGCTGTCCTTCTTGTTGTTGACTGCGGAAAGCAACATGCCACAGGAATCGATGCCCATCATCTTCCTCGGCGGGAGATTGGTGATGGCGATCAATGTCTTTCCGACCAGTTCTTCCGGCTCATAGTAAGCATGGATACCAGAAAGAATGATCCGGTCTGTGCCTGTTCCATCATCCAAAGTGAACTGAAGGAGCTTCTTAGACTTCTTTACTGCCTCGCAAGCCTTTACCTTCACTGCACGGAAATCGGACTTAGAGAAGGTATCAAAATCCACTTCTTCTTCAAACATTGGCTCGATCTTCACATTCGAGAAATCAATTTTCTCATTTGGAGTAAAGAATCCATTATTATCACCTGCTGCCACACTAGAAGCACCCTCTGTCTTATCCAGAGACTTCATTGTCGGGAAGAGCAGTACATCACGAATAGCAGGGCTATCTGTTAAGAGCATAACCAGACGATCGATTCCATAACCGATACCACCTGTTGGAGGCATACCGATTTCGATTGCATTCATGAAGTCTTCATCTGTATGGTTTGCTTCCTCATCGCCTAATTCAGCCAGCCTATCCTGCTCAGCAAAACGCTCACGCTGATCAATTGGATCATTGAGCTCAGAGTATGCATTACACATCTCACGACCATAGATATATAACTCGAAACGCTCAACCTTAGAAGGATCAGAAGGCTTCTTCTTAGTTAGTGGGCTGATTTCAACTGGATGATCAATGATGAAGGTAGGCTGAATCATCTTATCCTCGCAAGTCTCCTCGAAGAAGAGATTCAGGATATCGCCAACCTTATGATGCTCCTCGTATGGGATCTTATGCTCATCAGCAACCTTACGAGCCTCATCTAGGTCCTTAATCTGATCGAAGTCTACGCCAGTCTCTTCCTTAACAGCCTCTGTCATAGACAGACGACGGAAAGGCTTACCCAGGTCAATCTCAGTTCCCTGGTATGTAATGGTTGTAGTACCACAAACCTTCTCAGCTAAGTAACGGAACATGGACTCAGTGAGTTCCATCATTCCCTCATAATCAGTATATGCCTGATATAATTCCATCAGTGTGAACTCAGGATTATGACGAGTATCTACACCCTCATTACGGAATACACGGCCAATCTCGTATACTCTTTCCATACCGCCGACAATCAGTCTCTTCAGGTACAGTTCAAGAGAGATACGAAGCTTAACATCCTCATCAAGTGAGTTGTAATGTGTCTCGAATGGACGAGCTGCTGCACCACCTGCATTGTGAACAAGCATCGGTGTCTCTACTTCCATGAAGTCACGACCATCTAAGAAGTTACGAATCTCCTTCAGAATCTGTGAACGCTTCACGAATGTATCCTTTACTTCTGGATTCATGATTAAGTCCACATATCTCTGACGATAACGAGTATCTGTATCAGTCAGTCCATGGAACTTCTCAGGCAGAACCTGCAGGCTCTTAGAGAGAAGTGTTAATTCCTTTGCATGTACAGTGATCTCGCCAGTCTTGGTGCGGAAAGCGAATCCGCGAACACCTACGATATCACCCACGTCATACTTCTTAAAGTCAGCATATGCCTCATCACCCAGATCATTTCTGGATACATAGATCTGCATATCACCCTTCAGATCACGGATATTGATGAAGGAAGCCTTACCCATAACACGCTTGAACATAATACGTCCAGCAAGGGATACAATCTTCTCTGCAGGGATCTCAGATAACTCAGGGATAATTGCCTTACCCTCTTCATCTGTTCCAGGAACTACCTCAAGTGCCTCAAAGTTCAGACGGATATCACTGGTGTGATGTGTCTGATCATACTTGGTAATCCGGAATGGATCCTTACCATCTTCCTGTAATTTCGTTAACTTATCACGGCGGATCTTCAGGATCTGGTTCAGATCCTGCTCCTGACCATTATTCTGATTCTTTGCCATTTTCTATCTCCAATTAGCTTAATTCTGCTGGTGTAAAGTTAAGAACCTTGTACTGGATCTCACCGATAGGTGCTTCAACAGTAACCACATCACCAGTCTTAGAACGCATCAGCGCTGCACCCAGAGGGGAGTCGATGGACAGAGTTCCCTCATCGGAATTAGCTTCCAGAGATCCTGTCAGCTTGTAAACCATCTCTTCATTCTCTTCGATGTCGAGAATTGTAACAGTAGATCCCATGTTGATAGAATCTGTATCTAACTCAGACAGATCAACGATCTCAGCATTCTTTAAGATCTCCTCGATCTCTGCCATACGGCCAGCCAGTTCAGCCTGCTCATCCTTCGCTGCGTCATACTCTGCATTCTCAGATAAGTCACCCTGCGCACGGGCTTCCTTAATCTTCTCAGAGTTTTCTTTCATCTTGACGTTTTTAATGTCATAGTACTCATCTTCCAGCATCTTCTTCTTTTCAGCTGTCATGATATTTTTCTTAGCTTCCATGATAAAACCCTTTCCTAAATGTAGACCCTTGCCTTATGTGACTGTATTTATTCAAATTGCTGTCGCAGAAAATACATAATTCAATGAAGTTCCTGCCAAACAAGCGCATAAAAATCCACGCTCGCGATTAAATATTATAGTAGGCTCTCTATCCTATTGTCAAGTTGGAGTCACTTGAACCATAACTATTCTTAAATGGAAAGCTACCTATACATGGAGCCTATATGAGATCTGCTTCTGTGAGATCCACATATTTGGATACCAGATCTACTAGATCCTGATAGGTAGTTACCTGATTAACTGCGCCTCTAAAATGGGAAGCACCTCTATAGCCCTGTGTATACCAGGCTGCATGCTTTCGCATCTCACGCATGGCCATTGCCTCACCCTTATAATCTATGATTCGTCTGGCATGGCGAAGCATCATAGCTACCATCTCATGTACTTCTGGCTTTTCTTCTACTTGGCCAGTTGTTAGGTAGTGTAGCATCTGCTGGAAGATCCAGGGATTACCCTCTGCTCCACGGGCGATCAGGAAGCCGTCACACTTGGTCTCGGTATACATTTTCTCAATATCCTGACCCGTTAAGAGATCTCCATTACCAAGAACAGGGATGGTTTTCACCCGTTCCTTCACGTCTCGAATAATGGACCAGTCTGCTTTGCCAGAATACAGCTGGTCTCTTGTACGACCATGTACTGCAACTGCTGCCGCTCCTGACTCTTCGGCGATATGGGCGATTTCTGGCGCTGTACGCTCATCTGCCTCGAAGCCCTTTCGGATCTTCACAGTAACCGGCTTCTTAATGGCAGAGGAGACCTTGGATACGATTTGACCAACCAGTTTGGGATCCTTCATGAGGGCAGATCCCTCACCGTTATTTACAACCTTCGGAACTGGGCAGCCCATATTGATGTCTAATACATCAAAAGGGAGTTCCTCAATCTGCTTTGCCATTTCTGCCATAATCTCTGGATCAGAGCCGAATAACTGCAGTGATACAGGTCTCTCCTTTGGATCAATGGTTAAGAGTTCCTTGGTGTTTTTATTCTTATATAAAATTGCCTTGGCGCTTACCATCTCGGTACACACCATTCCAGCTCCCATTTCTCTGCATAACAGACGAAATGGCAGGTCACTTACACCTGCCATAGGAGCTAGAATCAGATTATTTTCCAATGTAACATCACCGATTTGTAACGGATGAAGCGCCGGATTCTGTTGATTCATATTAGCGTTCCCACTCCTCTGCTTCGTCCTCAAGGTCGATACCAAACTCACTCAAGTATTCTGGATCAGTTAATCGCTCTGGGTCCATGCCCAGTGCGAATACACGGTAGTATGCTTCTAATTTTTCGAACAGGTCACCCTGCTCTCTCTGCAGCTGCTTTACCTTCAGTACAGAGCCGATCTCGTCATATCCTACGTCTCCCTCATCTGCATCGGTGCGAATCTCAATGCTTCCTGCACCGTTAAATATGAGTTCAATCGTACCACCGATGTCCTCTGTGAAGAGTACACACATAATCTTAAGATCCTGTCGGATATCCTCTGGCAATGTATCAAAGTCTGGATTCATGTAGAATTTCTTGCTATAACTACTTGCTCCACAGAGCACTACCTGATTCTGATAATTCATTTTATTTCCTTTCTACACATATCCATATACACCACGGACAGAAACTTCTCCAGAGTCCACTTTGACGATGGAGTCATCCTTCTTTTGAACTAAGAGATTACCCTGGGCGTCAATTCCTAGGGATGTGCCTTCATATTCTCCCTTCGGATTCAAGACCCGAACGGTCTTATTACGGTTGATGAGACGCTGATTATATTCCTCTAGGAGAAGGGTCAGATCTTCTGTTTCCTTGAACTTCTGATAGAGTCGCAGGAATTCACGCCAAATCTGATGGTCGATTGCCTGCCTGCTTGCCTTGGCGTGGTTTACATTTCCATCCATATCTCTATGGGATGAGGCCTCTAACTCCAGGTCTACTGAGGTTGCGATCTCTCGAATCTCTTCTGGAAACTCTCTCTGATGCACGTTGACGCCAATGCCGATGATGACGTAGTCGGCCTGATTATTGGAGGCCTCCATCTCGCACAGGATACCACATACCTTATGCTGACGGATCAGTACGTCATTGGGCCACTTCAGCTGGGTTGGAATCTGGTAGAGTCTCTCAATCGCTGCTGCCACTGCCATTCCTGACAGGATGGTAAGACGTGGGATATTCTGGATATCCAGTTCTGGATAGATCATCATGGATGTCGCCACCGAGTCATGCTCTGGGGACTTCCACTGATGACCGGATCGGCCCTTGCCGGCGGTCTGATGGCCAGCCGAAATTACGGTATAGTTCTCTGGCTTGTTATCACTATGATAGCGTCTCTTTAGTTCTTCATTGGTTGAATCAATCTCATCTAAATAAATGTGAGTTGGCTCTACTTCATCTAACATATTTCTAGTCCTTAATTACTCTGTCTCTTTATCTGCGCCAAGTGTGGCATACATAATGGCCTTAATGGAGTGCATACGATTCTCTGCCTCATCGAATACGATGGAGCGCTCACTTTCGAAGATCTCGTCTGTCACTTCCACTTCCTTCATGCCAAACTTCTCATATACATCTCGGCCCACACCAGTTCCCTGATCATGATAGGCCGGCAGGCAGTGCATGAATACAGCCTCTGGCTTAGCATAGGAGAAGGCTTCCTTATTCACCTGATATGGCTTCAGTGCGTCGATTCTTTCCTTCCACACTTCTACAGGCTCTCCCATGGATACCCATACATCTGTGTAGATGACATCTGCATCCTTACAGCCCTCTGCCACACTGTCTGTCAATGTAATGCTAGCCCCTGTCTCCTTTGCAATTGCTCGGCACTTATCCACAAGGGCCTGGTCCGGATAATACTTAGGGGATGTGCATGCCACAAAGTCCATGCCTAGCTTTGCAGATACCACCATCAAGGAATTGCCCATATTATAACGAGCATCGCCCATGTATACCAGTTTGATTCCCTTGAGATGGCCGAAGTGCTCCTGGATAGTTAGCGTGTCTGCAATCATCTGGGTTGGATGGAACTCATTGGTTAAACCATTCCATACAGGTACACCAGCATACTTTGCCAATTCTTCCACTATATCCTGACCGAATCCACGGTATTCGATACCATCAAACATTCTGCCAAGCACTCGTGCAGTATCCTTGATGCTTTCTTTTTTACCAATCTGTGATCCACTGGGATCGAGATAAGTGGTTCCCATTCCTAGATCATGGGCTGCCACTTCGAAGGAGCAGCGGGTTCTGGTTGATGTCTTCTCAAAAATCAGCGCTACATTTCGTCCTTCCAACACCTTTTGGCTCTGATGTGCCTTCTTCTCAGCCTTTAGTCGTGCCGACAGATCGATGAGATATTGTATCTCCTCTGGGCTGTAATCCAAAAGCTTGAGAAAGTGTTTGCCAGTTAGATCTACTTTTGCAGTCATAGCATGTCCTCCTGTAATCCTATGTAGAAACCTTAGTTTCTAGTTTTTCTTTTTTCTTCCTTTTTTGTGATTTTACACTATTTTCTTTCGATTTGCGAGAATAAAAAAAGGAAGCCGGATGGCGCCAAACCAGCCGCTTTCATTTCTCATATCTTATTCCGTTTTAGAAGAATACGTGATTACCAATGACGATTCCGCTTCTTCCACTGCGAACAGGACGGAAGGATACACAACCATCAATTGGATCTGATCCGGCTAGTGCCTCCTGAGCAGCCTGGATACAAGATGACTTCAGTCCTCTTGCGATAACACGGTTCAGTTCCGCCTCAGATGTAAACTGTCCTCTTTGGAAGAGAACACCACGTACACTGCTTGGGTATCTACCAGACTTCACACGGTTCATAACCGCTGCACCTACAGCCACCTGACCTGTATAGATCTCATTACCAGCTTCATGCTGGATGATTGCTGCCAGTAGAGTTGCATCATCATAAGATGCTGCATAGGATGTGTCTGCATTGCTGCTTGAGGAACTATTGGTCGTTGTTTTGCTCTTTGCGGCCTTCTTTGCTGCAGCCTCTGCGGCTTTCTTGGCAGCTTCCTCTTCAGCCTTCTTCTGAGCAGCGATTGCAGCTGCTTCTTCCTGAGCAGTGATACCTGTTCCATAGTTCTTTTGAACTGTTACATAGGAAGCGCTGAGATAGCCATCCTTACCATTCTTAGTTACAGCAACCCATCCATCTACTTGAGGAGCATCTGTACGAACAGTAACAGATTCATTCTGGTAGAGCGTTGTAAGGATTGTTGCAGTCTCATTTGCCTCCTGACGAAGCTTTAATGCACTCGCATTAACAGTTGCTGTGGTAGCACATACCTGATCAGCAAGAGCCTTCGCTGCATCGCCAGTTACTGCATAGTCTTGAGATACGTATCCAGTCAGGTTACCAGATGTAATCTGATACCAACCATCTTGCGTAGCTACGATATCAGCCACATCACCCTTACGTAACTTGCCGGCGATAACTCCATCTGTGGAAGCAGTCTCACGTACATTAACAGAATCTTCCACATTTGCCATCAACTTATTCGCCCAGTCAGGATAGAGCGCGCTTGTAGCTGTGCTAGTCTCATTAGATGTCGCAACTACCTCAGTGGTAGTCTGCTCAGTATCTGATGAAACTGTTGCAGTCTGCATAGCATGAAGACTTGCGGATACTCCGGCAACTCCGTCCTTCGCAACTACAACACCTGCATTGTCAGCAAGGACTGCATTCTTCTCAGGGAGAAAAACAGCTCCAGCTGTCAGCATCGTGCCAGCTGTCAGAACAGCTGTTGCGCGAAGAATTCTTTGTTTCGTGGTTCCATTCATTTTAATCAAATAGTAACTCCTTGTTACGAAAATCATTTAAATGTTCTTTAAATATTTCGTTTGTTACAGTTTTGTTACAAACCGCATATTATCATCTCGTTTCATTTTTGTCAACTTTTCACATTTTTTATGGGTCAATCATTTTTTCTATGTGATAGCTCAGCCGCTGACCCGGCGGCATAGTACATTGATAGTTGCATAAATAAAGGATCAACCTTTATGATTAAGTTGCATCTTGCCGGATGTAAC
>Ga0256870_1000091_pt1 | contig 24971 bp, 27 predicted proteins | sample RumenRJG_06RNA_FD_186079 | JGI IMG/M metagenome (GOLD analysis project Ga0256870, IMG submission 186079) | Metatranscriptome of bovine rumen microbial communities from Lethbridge, Alberta, Canada - Rumen RJG_06 (Metagenome Metatranscriptome) | ecosystem: Host-associated > Mammals > Digestive...
TTCTGAGCCAGATAATCTGCACCCTTGGCAACAACCATAGGAGCCGGAGCCCTGTCCTTGTCATAGGTGAGCGCAACTGCAAAATGTGTAGGGTTTGTAATGACAACGTCTGCCTTTGGTATCTCCTGCATCATCCTACGCCTGCTTGCTTCACGCATTTTCTGTTTTATCTGACCTTTTACCTGAGGATCACCTTCATCGTTTTTATATTCATCCTTTACTTCCTGCTTACTCATTCGAAGGTCATGCTTAAATTTCCATTTCTGATAAAAAAGGTCTGCAAAGCCTATCAGAGTAAACACAGCGCTAATCTTTATGCCTGTATTTATTACGAAGGTGAACACTTCACTCATTGTCTGAAAAAGAGGCATATCATACATATTGAAAATGATCTCGGCACTCGCCTTGATATCATTAAACACGATAAGAAAAGTCACTCCGATTTTCAGAACTGATCTTAAAAGCTCCATAACCTTATCAAGAGAGAATATCCTCTCGACACCGTTTATAGGATTAAGTTTGCTTAATTTTGGCTCTGCGGCTTTCGGTGTTACCTTGAAGCCAAACTGCATAACATTCTGTACTAAAGAAACCAAATATAAAACCAAAAGGTACGGAATCACGCCGATAATTACCATGATAATGGCATTTGACAAGATTCTTGCACTTGTCTGCGACGTGAATTCATTGTGCGTCAGTGACGGCATCATATTGTAAAAAAACTCAAAACTGTTCTTAAAAATGCCACCAGTGAAAAGTCCAAAAAGCTTAATGGCAACAAAAGCCATAAGCAGAGAAATCCCGCTGTTAAGATCCTGACTCTTTGCAACACGACCTTCTTTTCTGGCATCTTCAAGGTGCTTTGGTGTTGCAGGCTCAGTCTTATCGTCACCGGCAAAGAACTGCAGATCATATTTAAATCTTAATTCTTTTTTATATTGTAACTCACTTTGTCCACTATTGCAACGGAGTTTATATCCTGTCATCTGATCGCCTCCACTGCCAAACGCATGATCTTTACCATCTCTTTGATTATATAATCTGAAACGCCAGGTAACAGCTGCATTACAAGAGTTAATACTGCGAGTCCGGCAAGTACCTTAAGCTGCATACCTACAACGAACATATTCATCTGCGGTGCAACCTTTGCCATAATACCAAGAACGATATTGACAATAAGTATCATCGCATAGATCGGCATGGATATTTCAACCGAAATAAGGATATAATCAGCAAGGAAAGTCAACATTACTTTGGATATGTCTGCAGCAACATTTACCCGTCCTATAGGTATCACTGCAAAGCTGTCGACAAATCCCTGTATGATCCACCTGTGAAACCCGCTCACAAGCATCATCATCATTATAAGATAAGTATAGAGGTTGCCGGAAATAGATGTCTGCACCATAAACAGAGGGTCCATCTGAGTAACCATTGAATAGCCTATCTCAATATCTATAAGTCTACCGGCAAATGACAGTATATTCATAACTGCATTTGTCATAAAGCCAATAAAAGCGCCCGCAAAAACCTCTTTTAGCACTTCTGCGGCAAATCCCCATACACCGACATAAGTAACCTCATTATAAGGAAGCGCATAGTAAAGTATCACTGAAAGAAAAACGACAAAGCCTGCCTTGATTCTTTGCGGTATCATATTTCTTGTAAAATTAAAAAAAGGAGCCGTAAACACAAAAGCAGATACCCTTGCTGCTATAAAAAGCAGATATTCAAGATTCTCAATGGTAAACTGCAATTGCATACAAACTCCTTAAACTCACAAGAGACGGAACATATAAGCTAAAACACTTAAACTTCCTGTCGCGCTGGCGCTCTCGTGGATATAATTTCCAAAATTATTAAACAATTCCACTGTAAACTCTTCTATGGTCTGGAACATCCATCCCCCTGTAAGTACAAGCATCAGCATTATCACTAAAAGCTTGGGGACAAACGAAAGCGTAGCCTCCTGAATAGACGTGATAGTCTGGATAAGACTGATAACAAGACCTATCGTCAGTGACGCCAAAAGCATGGGTGCCGAAACCTTGAGAACTACAAATACTGCACTCCTTGCAAGATCTATAACTGTATCCTGAGTCACGTTTTACTCCTCTATCTGACGAAACTCTTTACCACATTGCCAATAACCAAATCCCAGCCATCTACCATGACAAAGAGCAGGATCTTGAAAGGCATGGATATGGTCGTCGGCGGAAGCATCATCATACCCATCGACATGAGGGCACTCGATACAACCATGTCTATGATTATAAACGGAATATACAAACAGAAACCAATGATAAATGCAGCTCTTAGCTCACTTATTATAAATGCCGGAATAAGAACATGCGTCGGGATATCATCCATATCCTTGACATTTTCTATTTCAGCTATATCCACAAAAAGCTTGATGTCTTTAGTATTGGTCTGCTTATACATAAAAGTTCTGAGTGGCTTAATTCCCCTGTCAAATGCCTCTTCCACACTGATAGTCCCATTTTCAAGAGGCTTGATCGCATCTGTGTTTATCTGGGAAAATGTAGGAAACATAATAAACCATGTCAGGAAAAGTGCCAACCCTATAAGAATCTGATTAGGCGGAGCAGTCTGCGTTGAAAGTGCACTTCTAAGGAAATGCAAAACCACTATTATCCTTGTAAATGATGTAAGCATAACAAGGATAGCCGGCGCCAGTCCGATAATAGTAAGGGCAAGGACTATTCTTAGATTAGCTGTAAGACCCTTTGTATCATCAGTATTACTGGTGAGGTTTATTCCTATCTCATAAGGGCTTGTACCTGTGGTAAGCCTTTTTGTATGATCAAGGTTATCATTGGTATTGTCCTTTTGAGACTGTCCACCATAAACAGGCGTATAGCTTGTATCACCATAAGTTGGTGTCGGAGTATTGTTTGAACTTGCATAAACCGGTTCAATAAAAAAAAGAGCGGCAAATACAGTTGCTAAAACAACGCTCTTCACAAGCCAGTTAAAAATCCGTGTTGAATGCTGTTTTATTTTCATGTATACCAGCCCTATTTCTTCTTATTGAACTTGTCTTTGAACTGCTCCTTGAAAATATCAAGAAACTTGCCCTGTCCATCTGCGACAGGCTGATATTCTTCAATCGTTTCTTTTGGCAATTCTGCGATCTTCGTGATACTGTTTCTGGTAATAGCAATCAGATAATATGCATTGCCCGCCCTTACTATCTGCAAATAGCGGTCAGGAGCCAACCTGCAGGTCTCAATAACCTTAAGATTTCTTGATGGTCCTGCAAATCCGCTCTTCTGCCCCAAAAACTTAGCTGTATAATAAGCAGCGGCGAGAATAATAATGAAGATGACAAGCATCCCCACTATCGTTCCCACACTGTTTATCACAGACATACCGTTTGCTGTAAGGAGCAGCATATCATCCAACAGCTTTCTTTACTGCTTCAAGTACTCGGTCAGCCTGGAAAGGCTTAACTATGAAGTCCTTGGCTCCATTCTGGATTGACTCGATAACCATCGCCTGCTGGCCCATTGCTGAACACATGATAACGATAGCCTTAGGGTCTGTCTCCTTAATCTTCTTAAGTGCCTGAATACCATCCATCTCAGGCATTGTTATATCCATCATAACAAGATCGGGATGTGTTTCATTGTACTTCTCAACGGCTTTTACGCCATTCTCAGCTTCTCCGGCAATATTATAGCCGTTCTTTGTAAGGATATCCTTGATCATCATCCTCATGAAAGCTGCATCATCACAAATTAATACATTCTTAGCCATATTTCCTCACATTCTGCCTTTCAGGCAATTGATCTCGATATTACTTTACTATTTCTGTTATCCTGATACCAAAGCTGTCATCTATGACAACAACTTCACCCTTGGCAATATATTTGCCGTTTACAAGAACATCTATAGGCTCACCAGCGAGCTTATTCAACTCGATGATGGTACCAGGTGAAAAATCAAGTATTTCTCTTATAGTTTTGTTAGTCCTGCCAAGTTCTACTGTAACTTCAAGAGGAACATCCTTGATAAGGTCGATGTTCTCCTGCATCATGATAGGATTAACTGAAGTATCAAACGAAGCAAACTGCGCAGGCGCTACATTTACCGGCTGCATCTGCGGATAAGGTTGCTGTGGCATAGCGTACGCTCCTGGTGGTGGATATGCTCCCTGCGGTGGTGCCGCATAAGGTGCCCCTTGTGGTGGTGCACCATAAGCTCCCTGTGGAGCTGCTGCAGGTGCAGGAGCCGGTTCTGGTGCCGGCGGAGGCGGAGCAGCTCCGGCATCTGGCTCTGCAGTACCGCCGATATCCGTTGAATCAAGGAACTTTTTGTAAAGGTCTCTTGCAAAATCAAACGGATACAACTGCATTAGTTCACTATCTATAAGATCTCCGATTTCAAGTCTGAAAGATACTTTTACGAAACTCCCCTGGAGAAATTTTCCAAGGTTGTCTGAAGAAATCGTATCATTCATATCTATAAGACTTGCAGTTGGAGGACTTATATCTACCTTCTTTTCAAGTACAGATGATATTGAAGTCGCACTGGACCCCATCATCTGGTTCATAGCCTCACAGATAGCCGAAAGATGAAGCTCTGTCAGTTCTCCCTCTGTATTGTGACCATCTCCTCCCATCATAAGATCTGTTATGATCTTAACATCCTTTTCCCTTAGGATAAGGATATTGTTGCCATCAAGACCTTCGATATAGGAAATCTGGATAAATACACACGGTCTTTCGTATGTGTTTGATATATCGTCCCAGTTGGAAATCGCCACGCTCGGAGTGGTAATGTTAACTCTTTGATTAAGAAGAGTAGAAAGGGTGGTTGCAGCAGTACCCATACTGATATTACTGATCTCACCGATTGCATCCTTCTCCTCCGCTGATAACGGATCATCTTCAGCAGCAACACTGCCACTGTCAGCCGCACCCGCATCACCGGCACCACTAAGGAGGGCATTAATCTCTTCCTGAGAAAGCATCGAATCCATGTCTCTTTATTTCTCCTCTCTGATAACTTCGGTAACACGCGCAGCATACAAACCAGAAGAAACACCAGGCAATGTCTTGAATTTCTTAAGGTTACCAACGTATGCATCAAGTTCATCTTCAGTCTTTGTATTAAGTCTGATCACATCACCAGGCTGAAGATTAACAAAGTCATTTACTGAAATAACACTTTTACCCAGAACAACCCTTACAGGTATCTGAGCCCTGTCTATAATGCCTTCGATCTGCTGCTCATAGCTTGTTGAATCCTTCTCTTGAAGACTGGAGAACCAATACTTTGTATTCAACTTGTCCATAACATCTTCAAGTGCTGTAAACGGCAGACAAAAGTTCATCAGGCCTTCTATATTACCAATCTTGATATTTAAAGTAACTATCGCAGTCATCTCCTGAGGAGAAATAACCTGAGCATACTGAGAGTTCGTCTCTATACGGACAAGTCTCGGTGACAGATCCACAACATTGTGCCATGGTTCCTGCAAAAGATTGGTACAGATATTCAAAATTCGTTCTATAACGACTAACTCGATTTCTGAAAATTCCCTCGGTTTTTCAAGAGGGGTTCCTACTCCGCCAAGAAGTCTGTCTATAATGGTATAGCCAAGATTGTTGGCCATTTCCATAACACAGTTACCCTTTAGCGGCGGCAAGGATATTATGCCAAGCAGAACAGGATTACTCAATGCGTTGGCAAATTCCGAATAAGCAACCGCCTCGGAATTGACAACCTCAACTGCAACGTTCTTACGCAGGTAAGCAGGAAGATTCGTCTGGATAAGTCTGCCGTAATGCTCAAAAATAGTTTCAAGTGTACGGAGATGCTCCTTGGAGAACTTACTAGGTCTCGCGAAATCATAGTCCTTGACCTGTTTTTCGTCCGTGTCCTTAAGTTCTTCCGTATCCAGCTCACCACTGTTGATCGCAGCAAGGAGATTATCTATCTCACTTTGTGAAAGGACATCACTCATATCATATTACCACCCTGGATAAATCAATTATAGCCAAAGAGTTACAAAAAAACAACACATATTATTTTCTTTTAACAACTCTTTACTGGCATCTCAGGTTCTTAAGAGAGATATCTGCGATTGTAGTTGTTCCAAACTTCTCCTGAATAGAAGAAAGTATAGCATTTTTTATCGCGTCTCTGTTGTTATTTACTTCATCTTTTGTATACTGAGAAATTGTAGAGCTTACGATTTCAGCAACGCTGTTTTCATAATTCGTCATGCTGCCGCTCAAAGTATGGTAGTCATCCGCAGTCTTGTTAAGGTAAACTGTGATCTGGTCGATTGCTGCATAATGGCTCATATCATCACCCGGTGTAGACTTAAGGTTTATCTGAAGCCCGTTTGTGTATGTAACAGGTTCAAGGTCTCCCATTGCAACAGTAGGCGTACCCGTATTTGAAGATTCAACCTCAAGCTTGACTATGTTTGCCACTTCAGTGATCAACTGGTTTGTCTTCTGGGCGGCAGGTACGACCGAAAATATAATAACTGCAGTCAACACCAGGTTTATAAATGAAAGTGCGATTGCAACGATCGTCAACATATTCTTTTTCATCGGTTAACTCCTTGCGAAAATTATTTGTTATCTTGCTACTTTTGTCATGATCTGAATTTCAACTCGTCTGTTCTTCTGGCGTCCCTCTGCTGTCTTATTGGAAGCAATAGGGTCGTATTCACCCTTTCCTGTCGCCTGAAGTCTCTTTGGTGAAATGTCGCATTCACCGCTAAGATATTCGAGTACTGTACATGCTCTGGCACTTGAAAGCCAAAGGTTGTTTTTATATTTATATGTATCCGTCTGAGGAACATTATCTGTATGTCCTACTATAACAATCTGTGAGTCAGGAAAGGCTTCAAGAACCTTCGCTGCCCTGTTCAAAACTTCCTTGGCTCCTTTTTTTAGATTAGCACTTCCTGAATCAAAAAGAAAAGAACCACTTATATTCATACTGATATAATTATAAGAAGTATCCATTTGAAGATTAACTGTATCGTCAAGTTTATACTGACGTACTAACTCACTTGCCTTGTCATATGCTGATTCAGAATTACTCTTTAATTTCTCCTCATACTTTTCAAGCGCCTCTTCAGTGGTAACATCTTCTGAAACTGCACTTCCACTTGCGCTTGAATCACCGGATTCTTTTTCAGAACCAGTTTCTCCGCCTGTTGAACCGGAAATTTTATTTCCCTGTTCGTCAACTACATCGACAGCGCTGCCGCTTACTGTACTCTCAGGATCATCTGAGTTACCCTTGTTGGATTTACCGGAACCGCCTTTGTTGCCCTCTTCATTTGAAGAATTCTCTGCTCCAAGATTTGTGTAATACTGATTTAACTGATTTAACTGACTGATACCACTGTTAATAAGTATACCTGATTCCGATGAGCCACTCGACCCCGACATGATAGAAAAACTTGTGTTAAGGGCCTGAACCATTTCTTCGTATTTATTTGCATCTACTGAACTCATAGAGAACAAAAGAACGAAGAAGCATACCAATAGGTTCATAAGATCAGAGAATGTTGACTGCCAGAGAGGAAAACCTTTGGGTTCTGGTGTTTTCTTCTTTCTTGCCATCAGCCTTCACCGCCTTCGCCATTATCCTCGCTGAACTGTTCACGTTCAGCCGGAGTAAGGAAGCTCTTCAACTTCTCTTCTATTACACGCGGGTTCTCACCTGCCTGAATAGAAAGAATACCCTCTACCTGAATACCTTTCAGAGTAATCTCTTCACCACTGTTTGCCTTAAGTTTATTGGCAACAGGTGTACAGAGCCAGTTTGCAAGAACCGAACCATAGAATGTCGTGATAAGAGCGACCGCCATGGAAGGTCCGATCGAGCTTGGATCTGAAAGGTTCTTAAGCATGTTTATAAGACCGATAAGGGTACCAATCATACCCCACGCAGGACCTGCAAGACCGAGATTGTCCCAGAATGCAGCCTTTGTCTTATGTCTTTCTTCTATACAACCTATTTCTGTCTCAAGGATGCTTCTTACAAGTTCAGGATCTGTACCATCGACTATAAGAAGAATGCCTTTTTTAAGAAACGCATCGTCTATGCCTGCACTGGCCTCTTCAAGAGCAAGAAGACCATCTTTACGTGCTACATTTGAAAGATTGATGATATTCTTGATTGTCTCAGCCTGATCAAATTTAACCGGCTTTGTGACAAGAACTATAGATTTGAAATCTGCTATAAGAGCACCAATATCTTTTTCAGCCGCAAGTGATGTCATGAGGGCACCACCAAGCGTGATAAGTGCCGAAGGTGCATCAATGAACGCACCGATAGCCGCAGGATCACTCATCATAATGGAATAGAGCATAAGGACCATCGCACCAACTAAACCGATTAAAGTAGCTATATCCAAATTTTCTTACCATTCCCTTCTTCAGATAATTATAAAAAGCAGGAAACTGTACCATTTCTTATAGGGATTATTGCTTAAAACACAATAATGCAGCCTGTTTCCTGTCCTAATTTTCAAGCCTTATTCCCGAGAAAATATCTCTTTTATATGCCCTGACAAGGTCTTTTACCTGCTCTCTGCTTTCTTTTACGATAAGCTTCTTTCCGGTAGTCATTGTAATGACCGTATCCGGAACTTCATCAACACTTTCGATGAGCTCGGCATTGATAGTAATCGGAAGTCCGTTCATCCTTGTAACTTCTATCATACATTTTCCCTCTAATATTAAAAAGCTTTTAGTTCAAGAGATATTATAACTCACTTACTTAATGTTTTGCAACCCTGATTAAATCTTTTTTAATAAAAAAACGACTTCTTAGGCATTCTTCTATGGAATATCTGAAGTCATTTTTTCGTATTCGTGTTTTTGTGTTATGATTTTCTATTATTAACTCTCCAAAAACACTTAACCCGACCTTTAATAAGGGACAACACATTTTCATGTTGTCCCTTATTGTTCTATATACTAAAGTATTATCTCTTAAGATTTACAAGTTCCTCTATCAATGTATCTGATACAGTGATGATTCTTGAATTTGCCTGGAAACCACGCTGAGTAGTGATCATATCTGTAAACTGTCCTGCAAGATCTACGTTACTCATTTCAAGCATACCTGTATTGATCGAACCGCCATCAGCAGTAACATCCTTACCGATACCATCAAAATCTCCTGAGTTCTGAGTAGCTTTGAAATAATTGCCGCCGACCATTTCAAGACCACCAGGGTTCTTGAAGGTAGTTGTTGCAATCTGCCCAAGGAGTCTTTGTTTGCCATTATCGTAGTTACCGTAAATCTTACCGGCACTATCTATAGAGCAGCCTGTCATAGCACCTTTTGTACATCCCTTGTTGTTTCCCTTTATATCACCCATTGAAGATTCGATAGATGAAGAATCAGAGTTAGCAAACATTGTAAGCTGTGAGAGATCAAGCTGAACTGATTCATAGCCATCCTTTACATTATCAGGATCAGATAAATTAAACCAAACGTAACTGGTTTCAGCTCCTGCCGTAGCAAGATTACCATCATTGGCTCCAGGTTTTGCAATACCATCCATAACTGTATTAAACTTTCCTGTCCTAGGATTAAATACAATCTGGAAATCTGCATCCGTTCCAAAATCAAGTTCCCCTGTCGTTTCATCCACCAACTTTGGCGCCTTAGTTCCTAATCCCTTTCCTGCCTTAGGATCTGCTGCTGTCGATATACCAACTCCAGCCAACGGCAAAGATTTACCATTTTTACCATTTAAAACATACTTTCCGGTTGCAGGATCCTTAGTTGTAAATATAGAACTTCCCTTTGAGTCTACAACATCAGTTAAAGTACAACGATATGAATTGTCTGCAGTACTTGACTGTTTCATCTTAAATTTAGCAGTATACTTGTATCCAAGCTTATCATAGAAATTTATCTGGAAATTTCTTCCTTCATTTTTAACCTGTTCATCATTTTTATCTACATTACCTGAAAGGTAAGCTGCTGTTGTTGCCTCAGGTTCTGCTGTAGAATTTTCAGGAGACTGGATTGAAAGCTTTTCAACTGCTTTCGGGTTTACAATATATTTCATTGTAGTAGCATCCTGAGTTGCCATCCATCCCATTACATAAGCACCATCTGCTGTAACAAGGTTTCCTGCTGCATCCGTTGTGAAAGCTCCATCCTTTGTAAACTGGGTTCCACCTGGACCATCAGTAATAAAGAATGCATCTCCTGTCAGCATACAGTCAAATGCATTATTTGTAGTCTGAGAACCACCCGACTGAGAGATATTCTTGCTAATTGCACTTACCTGTGATCCAAGACCTATCTGCTTTGCATTGACACCACCAACACCTGTATCCGCATTAGGACCGCTGGCAGACTGACTGGTCTGATAAAATACATCCGAGAAAACTACACTACTTGCCTTGTAGCCTACTGTATTAACATTTGCAATGTTGTTACCTATAACATCCATTCTGGTCTGGTGAGTCTTGAGACCTGCAACACCAGAAAAGAGTGATCTCATCATAAGACATTTCCTCCATTTTGCCGCGTTAATTGAACACGGCTCCATCTATATTAGTAAAGGTCTTATTGTCGTCCTCTCCTACAGCTGTAACAACTGTGCTGTTTTTCACATTTACTATAAAGGCAAGATTATCTATAACTATAAGGGATTCATTGATTCCCTTTGCTCTTGCTTTTTCTGTGCCTTCAGTAAGCCTGTCAAGCTGTTCTGCACTAAGATCTATATTTCTCTCTGAAAGCCTTATATTGGCATGCTTTGAAAATTTTAGGCCTTCTGTGGAGTTATCAGTAGTAGCAGAAAGGACATCAAGAAAAGACCTTTCACCTGTTTCTATTACTTTGGAGCCAGACTTGGCTGCCTCTTTAAGGGCATTTGTCCTTGCAAGGCAGTCAAACTGGTTCATAGTGCCAAAATTATTATGTATCATATTCTACCCCGTACATCCTTGTACCAGAGCAGCTTTTATTTACTGCTCAGCTTTCTGGAGCTTCCTTGCTCTCACTTTCGCCTGATTCTTCTTTATTTTCTTCCGCGGAATTTGTTTCATCCGCTGCAGGCACATCTTCTGCAGGTTTTGTTTCGTCTGTTGCCGTTACATCTTCTGCAGACCTTGTAGCATCAGTATTCTCAGTATTATTCGCCGGCTTTGTATTACTCTGAGTATTATTCTTATTTTTTTCTGCTTCAGCGGCTTTCTTCTTTTCTTCTTCCGTCTTTTGGTAGAAATCATCTGAAAGAACCGACTGTATCTTATCTGCTTCGTAAAGCACATCATCTACAGCCACATAAGCCCTGCCATTCTGCATAGTCACGTACTGAACCACACCTTCTACCTTGCTTGCTATATCGTTCTCATCGCCCTTTGCAATAACAACATGCTGACCTATCATACCAAAAGCCTGTGAATTGCTGGCCGTCACATTAAGATTCTGCATCTGTTCAAGTGAGGAGTATGTGGCAAGCTGACTTATCCATTCCGTATTCTCTGTTGGCTGAAGTGGATCCTGATATTCCATCTGTGCGCAAAGAAGAGTCAGAAAGGATTCCTTTCCAAGGCTGTTCATTTCCTCAGCGGTCTTTGTTTTAGCAAGTTCAGTTTTCTGGATGACTCCATTTGTGACCTTTGCCTCAAGACCATGCTCGCCCATGACGCTCGTATAATCTGTTCTAAAACTTGCCATCTATTTTTAATCCTTTCACGATTCGTCATATTATGTCAGATACTTGATAATGGCTTATATTCCTATCATGCACTGGCATCAACATTTACACCTGTTCCTGCTGTAAGCGTTCTCATAGTGCTTTCTGCTTCAGATACACCTGCGACTCCATCCTCTTCCTCTCCGAAATCGCCTCTGAAGTTTTTATGCTGACCTTTTCCATCCTTACCTTCATCAGCAGGATGACCTGAGTTATTCTGGTTAAGTCCTTCATTTGAAAGCATAACAGAAATATTGTCAACCTTAAGTCCCTGATTTTCAAACTGGAGCTTAAGTTCTGTGATCTGACTTGTAAGTGCATCTCTTGCAGCAGGATTTTCTACTCTGAGAACTGCCTGAAGTTCACCTGCATGAGAAGTAACATTGATAGCCACTTTACCTAAACTTGCAGGATGAAGAGTAAGTTCAAGGCTTGTCTTTTCAGGCGAATGAAGCGTCTTTATCTGTTCTTCAACCTGATTTAATATATCACTTGCCTTGACTCCCTGAGGCAGGGTTTCCTTTTTCTCAAGCTCATTTACACTTTCAACAATATTTTGAAAAACACCATTGTTAATTGCCTGAGTTTCTCCATGACCAAGTCTTGCAGAGTGATTCTGTGGTATTTCAACCTTGCCTGTGTCAGATTTCTTTGAAAGGTCAAAGGCATTGCCTGACTTGCTTTCCTCGTCAGCACTTCCCTTTCCTTCATCCAAAGCCTGTGCTTTGCTTACCATGGTCGTAACGCCTGTTGGCTCTTCTTTGCTTTCACCATCAAGGAATGCTTCTACTGCATCATTCTTTGAAATATCCTCTTTGCTCTCTGCAATGAGCTTTGCACGAAGAGTCTCCATAAAGTTGCTTAACTTCTGTGTAAGCGCATCAACTGAAGAGAAAAGATCCGACATATTATCGAGGATCTCTTTTACATTGCTGGTGCCATCTGTCAATCCGGTCACCAACTGCCCCATATCATCCGAATTCATTGTATCTTTGATAAGATTGCTGATGTCGGTAAGATCACCGAAAGCTTCATCGGATGTAAGTAACTGTGATACATTGTTAAGGCCGTCTGCCTTAACAACAAGTAATTTCCAGTTATTAATGTCCGGCAGGTCTGAAAATGAAAGAGAATTCTCTTTAATGTAGTCTTTTACATCATCCAGATTTACGCCAAGAAGTTCTGAAATCTGCTGTACCATCTGAAGGAGCAGGTCCATAACTGCATTTACAGTGTTGGAATCCTCTTCATTCACTTCTGAAAGATTTGCATTTTCTGCAAGTCCCGCAATATCCTTGATGTTTTCTTTTGCTGCAAGTGTACCATCAGAAGCCTTAGCTGCCACATTGCCAGTCTTGCCATTTGTTTTGGTATCCGCAGTCATCTTTGGGTTCTTATCCTGATAAGCCGTTTTATTATCAACTTCTCCAGCTTTTATATGACTGCTTTTCGAATTACTTTCATTCTGCCCTTTTATGGACTTTCCCTGCTCATCATTGGCGCTTCCTCTTACATTACTTGCCTTGAAAGTAAATACTGAAGCAAAAGAATCTTTAGTCTGCTTTGTTCCTCCGTCTATCTTTGTCTCTGACACTCTGACGGACGCAGCATGAATAGATATCTTTCCTGTTGTCATATTACCTCCTTTTAATTTTTTTAAGTTCTATATTATTATCGTCACTTTCATTAGAAAAATCAAGCCTTTTCTAAATATTTAAGAAAAAAGAAAGAGTACCACAAGCGTGATACTCTCCGATACTTGTACGATTATTGTTGTAAAATACTATTGGCATCAAGCGACATTTTCTTTGTCACTTTTTCTGCCATATTTGTATCCATTGCCGCAAGGATAAGGGCAGCTTTTTTCGAGTCCATAGTCTCTAATATCTGGGTAACAAGGTCCAAGTCTCCTGTCATACCATTAAATATAGCAGCTGCATTTGCCGGCTTCATTGCCGCAAACATTTCTGCCTGCTTCTTTATCTGCTCTGTTGTCTGAAGCTGTTCTATAACTTCTTTATAAAGTTCCGCCGCATTATCAGGATCAATTGATTCATAGAATTTTTTATACTCTTCTATGTCCGGAGCCTTATCATTAAAAACAACATCTCTGTCGAAAGCATCCTTTTCAGCTTCAAAAGCAAGCTGATTCTGCTCAAATGTCTTAAGACGCTGAATTTCCTTTTCAAGTCCCGCAACGTAATTTGCATTGGACGTATTGGTACCCTTTGCAGCCGCAAGCTCAGTTTCAAGTTCATTTATCCTTTCCATCGCCTCTGAGAGGTTATTGTAAGGGTAACTATTTTCTGCGGCTGTTGTCTCATCAGACACCTCAGGAAGAATCCTATTTACCACCGGCACATCTTTAAGCACAGGTCTAAGAACGGTGGAGCCAAAACCTCCTACATCGTACTTTATAAGAAGCCCAAAAATGGCAAGCCAAATTACTATTATGGCTAAAATAATGATAAAAGATAAAATCTTACTGCCGAGGCCCTCATCATCCTCTTCTTTGGCAGCACCCTTATCCTTCTTCATTCTTTTCTTGGTTTCTTCATCAGCAGGAATCTCGCCTGCTGTCATTGCGTTATCTGCCATTAACTATCTGTACTCCTTTCATCAGTTGAATTACTCCCCTGTACACCATACTGATACGCAACAAGTTCATCAACCATCTGATTTTCCTCGTAAGCAACCTCATCAAGAAATCTTTTAAAAGCCTTTTCTCTGAGTTTTTCGTGAATTTTTCGCTGCTGCATGGCTTCATTCATTTTAGCTGTTTCTTCATCCACCAGTTTTTCGCAGTACGCAACTTCACTTTTTTGCTCCTCAATGAGTATATCTATATTCACATAGGCTTCACGATAAAGCTTTATTCTAGAAAAGTCAAGCTTTCCGGACACAATATCCGTGAGTGCTCTGGCATAAGATGCCTTAGTCATATAGAGAGTCTCAAGTTTTTCTTCCTCTTCATTAAGCCTTGCTCTGGCATTGCCAAGGGCAATCTTTTGCTGTTCCTCAAGCTTATACTTGAGATTCAGGATATTCTGCATCCTGTATTTAAACTTCGCCAAAGTACTACTCCTTTAGCTTTTGTATCATGCCTCAGGCGGAAACATAGCTTTAAGCTGCTCCACTTCATCTTCAAAAGAAACCTTTTCATCTGTTCCTTGCATAAGGTACTGATTAACAGCCTTTATATTGTTTATTGCAAAATCTATATCCGGGTTTGACCCCTTCTTATAGGCGCCGATATTGATAAGGTCTTCAGCCTCGTTATATGTCGCCATGACATTTTTAAGCACACCTGCCGCACTCTTATGCGGTTTATCGGCAATCTGCGACATACATCTTGAAATGCTCTGCAACACATCTATTGCCGGATAATGGTTCTTTTGGGCAAGCGACCTTGACAGGACTATATGTCCGTCAAGTATACCTCTCGCAGTATCTGCGATCGGTTCGTTCATATCATCACCATCAACAAGAACAGTATAAATACCTGTAATCGAACCCTCTGCCGCATTTCCTGCCCTTTCAAGGAGCTTTGGCATTTCCGAATAAACACTCGGTGGATATCCTCTTGTAACAGGAGGCTCACCCGAAGCAAGGCCTATCTCACGCTGTGCCATGGAGAAACGTGTAAGTGAATCCATCATAAGAAGGACATCCTCGCCTCTGTCTCTGAAGAACTCTGCTATGGCAGTCGCGGTCTTGGCTGCCTTCTTTCTTATAAGTGCAGGCTGATCGCTGGTTGCCACAACCACTATCGATCTTGCCATACCTTCTTCACCAAGGTCACGTTCTATAAATTCTCTTACTTCCCTGCCACGCTCTCCAATAAGAGCGATCACATTTATATCCGCTTTGGTATTTCTTGCAAACATCCCCATTAGAGTACTTTTTCCGACACCGGAACCCGCAAAAATTCCGATACGCTGGCCCTTGCCGATGGTTAAAAGGCCATCTACAGCCTTGACCCCCAATGGAAGAACTTCGTCTATTATTTTTCTTGAAAGCGGGTCAGGGGGCATAGCCTCAACAGAATAGTCTGCTTCAACCTTGTACTTCTTAGTCTTGTCAATAGGCTGCCCCAGACCATCTACCGCAAGACCCAACATCTCATACCCTACATGAACATGAAAAGGAGCCCCTGTGCATTCTACGAGGCTCCCGACTCCTACGCCTTCAACACTTCCGTAAGGCATGAGGAGTATCCTGTCATCCCTGAAGCCTACAACCTCAGCATAAATGCCATGGTCTTTACTACCTTGCGGATATATGATACAAAGGTCATTCAGATTTGCAGAAGGTCCAAGAGACTCTATGGTAAGACCAATAAGCTTCATTACCCTTCCATAATCTTTTTCAAGCGGTTCATCAAGAAGGGCGGTATATTTATCAAAATCCATATCTCCAGTCCTCCTTTTTATATTCTATCTTACTTCTCTGTTCTCTGAAAGCAGCCTAAGTGAATTGGTTAGCTTATTTAACCTCGTTTCGAGAGAACAGTCTATTACACACTTATCTGTCTCTATAGAGCACTGATTTACTTTCATGGTAGGGTCGGCTAATATTTCAACCTCCGCTGCCTGCCCGATAGAAGCCTTTAAATCAGGCTGGTGCTCCTCCATGTAATTAAACTGTTCCTTCGGAACATGGATCTTATAATATTTACTTGGGCTCGTATCATTTATAGCCTGATCGATTGAATGATATATAACTGTCTCATAGTCTTCGGCTGAAAGAATACCTGTGAGCTTTTCAACATATCTTATGACCAATTTCGCAAACTGTGGCTCAAGCTCATCTATCTTTCTCTGTAATTCAGCCATCTTTGAATCATGCTCAGCTTCAAGGGTTTCTACTTTTTCCTGATACTCTGCCTCTGCCCTTTCACTTGCCTCGGCATAAGCAGCATCCCTTGCCTCAGAGTAGACTCTTTCCTTGTTGGCATCAGCTTCCGCTGCAGCATCAACAAGGATACGCTCACTGTTCACCCTAGCCCTTTCCATAAGCTCTTCACTTTTCTGATGAAGATCCGCTTTTAAAAGTGCCGTTTCCTCACGGCTGAGCATTCTGTCCACCTTTGCATAGATTCTGTCTATATCCGTCTTAACTGCTTCTTCCGGCTGTTCATTTTCTTCATCTTCATACCCGTCAAAATAGTCTTCGTCGTCCGACGATCCTGTAAGTTCAGGGGCAATCAGACCTGGAACAAATCCCGAACCATCATCTTCGTTAACTGCGTCTTCAAGTCTTTTCTTTTCCCAGAGCTCCTTGAAAACTTCATTGACTCTGCTGTTAGAATCGATAATAAGACCCTTTTCCTCCGGGACAGCTCTGTGCCCCTTAATAATATTAGACAACTATCTCGTCTCCTCCTCCACGAGAAATAATAATTTCCGCAGAATCTTCGAGCTTTCTGATTATGTTTACTATCTTCTGCTGTGCCTCTTCTACGTCCTTCAGACGAACAGGTCCCATGAATTCCATGTCTTCTCTGATCATACTTGCAAGACGCTTTGAAAGGTTGTTGAAAATACAGTTCTGTACATCTTCGTTGCAGTTCTTAAGCGCAACAGCAAGGTCGTTGTTGTCGACATCTCGCAATACACGCTGGATAGACTTGTTGTCGAGAGTAACGATATCTTCGAATACAAACATCTTTCTTCTGATCTCGTCCGCAAGTTCCGGCTCCTCAATTTCCAATGTCTCCATGATATGCTTTTCAGTACCACGGTCAACTGTGTTGAGGATTTCAACAATAGAATCAACACCACCGACAATCGTGTAATCCTGATTAACAAGAGAATTAAGTTTCTTCTCCAATACTTCCTCAACCTCCTTGATGACATCAGGTGAGGTTCTGTCCATTGTTGCAATACGCTTTGCAACATCCGCCTGCTTGTCAGGCGGAAGTGATGAAATAACCTGCGCCGACTGTGAGGTAGGCAGATACGAAAGAATAAGGGCAATCGTCTGCGGATGCTCGTCCTGAATAAAGGACAAGAGCTGAGACGCATCTGCCTTTCTTACAAATTCGAAAGGACGAACCTGCAGGGAAGCGGTAAGTTTTCCGATAACACTTTGTGCCTTGTCACTTCCAAGTGCCTTTTCAAGAAGATCTTTGGCATAAGCGATACCGCCCTCGGAAATATACTGCTGGGCAAGACAGATCTCATAAAATTCATCGAGAACCTGATCTTTTATATCCGGCGGTACACTTCTTGTATTCGCGATTTCAAGAGTAAGTTCCTCTATTTCCTCATCCTTAAGGTGCTTAAAAATATTGGAAGACTTTTCAGGACCGAGTGCTATCATAAGGATAGCCGCCTTCTCGACACCTGTATACTCTGAATATGATTTCTCAGCCAATTTTATACCTCTATCATTTATCAATCAAATTCATCATTCAGCCAGTTACGCAAGAGCTGAGCAACCGCCTCTGGATTTTCGTCTACGAACTTGTCGATCATCTTTCTGGTCTCAGACTTCTCAGAGAACTCAATATCATCAAGCGACTGATTTTCCTTAGTCGTAGCAAGAAGCTGTTCGACAGAAAGCTCTGGTTCCACTTCTGTAACTTCCACAGGAGCAATGCCCTTAAATATAACAAAGATAAGAAGCGCCACAATAAGTACCGCAAGAACAAGCATAAGTATCATAGACGGTGTAAGTCCGCCAGATATACTTGGCTGGAACACTGGTACCTGCCATGCAAGCACTGAAATCCTGTCTGTTGCAAGTCCTGTTGCATTAGATATCGAATTAAGTACGTCTTCCGATACAGTAATCGCAGTTGGAGAAGCATTCTGCAGCATGAAGGTATCAAAATCGGTACCTTCAAGCTGGCCGTTCTTCTTCATTGTATCTTCGTTGTAAGTTACATAATCAATAAGATTTATCGCTATAGAGGACTCATCGTTTTTGAGAGTACCCATAGCTTTTTCTGTATTTGTTATCCTCTGATTCGGCGTATAATCATTTTCAGCAATATTCACTGTTCCGCCGGTATTGCCGGATGTCTGGATCTGATAATCTGTCTCGTCATTCGCATCAGTTCCAGGTGTGCCGCCTGTTCCTGCTGTATTTTCGGATGTATATGTGTAGTCGTGACTCTTGTAGCCCTCTTCTCTGCCTTCCGCAACTGTGTATTCGGTATAGACGTCTGTAATCTTGTCCATATCGAATTTGAAATTGGTGGCTATCTTGGCGTCGTCATAGTCCGGCATGCCGACAAGATACTTATAAAGCTCGTCTTTCTTTTCAGTCGTAACTTTCAGCTCATAATCATTGATACTGGTGATGCTCTGGGAGGCAAGATCGCTATCCGCACCACTGAAAAGTAAATTTCCCGACTGATCGGCTACTGTAATAGACTTTGTAGTCTTATTTCCAACTGCTCCGGCAAGCATATTTGCTATAGCCTTCGCTGAATTCTTCTGAAATTCCGGCGTTGTTGTTAAAATAACACTTACCGACGTTTCCTGTGTATCTTCAAAAAGCGTATTGCCGGTAGTAGGTGCTGTGATGGAAACAACGGAGTCTTCTATGTTGTCCATCTTATTAAGCGCCTGTCTCAGCCAATCCTGCTTATATATATTCGCTTTAAGTTTCTTCTCGCTTTCGGTAGTTGAAAAACTGTTATTAAACAGTTCGTCCATAGTCATGCCAATAGACGGTATGTTATTTTCCGCCAGTGCAAGAAGTGCTTTCGAGTAATCTTTATCATCCACAAGCATTGTGAGGTCGTCTCTGTCAAGCTTATACTTGATATTCGCGTCCTCCATTGCCGTAGTGGCTTTTTTCATATCCGACACTGTCTCTGTAGTTATAAGCGTGACCATTTTAGGTCTGCTCACCACATAAGAGGCAATTATTATAGAAAGGAAAACACCAACTGTAACAGCAGTCATTGCAATTTTCTGAACCATGGTGTATTTGTTCCACCACTCCAGAAATTTAGCAGGAAACTGCTTCAGTTTTTCCAAAATTGCATTCATTTATCAATATCTCCCCTGTTTCAGGACTTTGCATATATAAGAACTATCCCGCCATTATCAAACGCTCTCGCGTTAACCGGCAGAATGTAACATCCGGCAGAACCAGATGCACTTTGATCAGAACTAAAAATCGGACATTTTTCGCCGTCCATAAACCAATAAAGTGGAGTACCCTGCATGGCAGTGCACCCCATTTTTTTTAGAATTGCATGCTCATTATCTCACGATAGGCTGCCATCGCTGTATTTCTTATATTGACCACATACTGCAGCGAAAGACTGGCCTTTCGCTGTGCCGCCATGACATCATGCAAATTGTCCGTATATCCCAGGGAATAATTTATCTCTTCTGCCTGAGCAGCATTTGAAAGCTGATTAGTCTTATCGATCATATCGATCGCCGACTTAAGAAAACCGTCAAAACTAGCCTGTCCCTGACTTTTAATAACTCCGGATTCATTCTGAACATTATTAACGTATTTCAGAGCGTCAAAGCTCTTTATTGCAGCTATATCCATGTATCTTATCCTCTCATCGTTTACTTATCAGCCTTCTCAGATAATCATTATATTCTTAGACTACCTGTTGCCTAAATCGAGCGCTCTAAGGAGCATATTCTTTGTGGCATTAAATGACGTGATATTAGCCTCATAAGCCCTGCTCGCATCGATCATATCCGTCATTTCCTGAACAGTATTGACATTAGGATATTCAACGTAGCCGTCCTCATTAGCATCCGGATGCGAAGGATCATAGACCATCTTGGTAGGACTCTCGGTATCCTGATATATTTTTGAAACCTTGACACCATTTCCGAAAGTTCCTGCCTGATGAAGAAGTATCTGTGAAAAGCCTGTTACATCCTTTTCATTGAATACAACATTTCTTCTGCGATAAACATGACCGTTTTCATCACGCGTTGTATTAACATTTGCTATATTCTGCGCGATTATATCATTACGCAACTGCTGCGCTGTCATACCAGACGCACTTATGTCCATTGCTCCAAAAACTGACATACTTTTCTCCTTTATCAGCCACCGTTAGGTGTAGTCATCGCGGTCTTAAGTCTCGAAAACTCCTGAGACATTGTATCCATTAAGGTATAGTACCTTATCTGATTTTCAGCAAGGTATGTGTTTTCTGTATTTATATCAACGTTGTTGCCATCCATCCTATAGCTTAGCGCAGCGTGATCTGTATACATTACAGGTCTGACCTGATTGAGGTTCACATTGGCAACTCTGTGACTTAGGCTTCCTCCCCTTATAAGTTCCATAGCAAGGTAGGATTCAAACTGAATGTCCTTACGCTTATAGCCTGGAGTATCAACATTCGCAATATTATTGGAGATAACGTTGTTGCGCGCCCAGCTTGCGTCAGCAGCGCTGCTTAACACATTAACATAATTGTAAGCATCTGAAGCAATCATACAATACCCCTTTCTCATCTTATCAAACTTATGTCCATTACATTATACTTATTTAAGGAACAAAAAACAAGGTCTTTATTAAGAAACCTTTAGGTTTAAAAAGTATTTTTTTTATAAAAAAACAAAAACCCTGCCACCATATTCGATGGCAGGGCCCGATTTATCGGGAAATACTCAAAAATATCTTCGTTTGTCTACTTGTTGTTGACCTTTGCAAGTTCTTCAAAAACAACATCATTAAGAACCTTTATATAGGTTCCCTTCATGCCGGAGCTTCTTGATTCTATGACACCGGCACTTTCAAATTTCCTTAGCGCATTTACTATCACAGACCTTGTGATTCCGACTCTGTCTGCAATCTTGCTAGCAACAAGGATTCCTTCATTTCCCTTTAATTCCTTAAAAATACAGGTGATTGCTTCAAGCTCTGAGAATGACAGTGTACTTATCGCACTTCTGACCACCTGAACCTTTCTGCTCTCCTCGGCATTCTCCTCGTTGACAGACCTCATCATTTCAAGACCTACAACTGTAGTTCCATATTCAGAAAGTATTATATCATCGATTGAATAATCTGAATCTTCTTTGTAGATAAACAAGGTACCAAGCCTTTCACCTGCGATTTCTATAGGACAGATGATCGCCTTATATTTCTCTACGCCGTCAAATTCAAAGCCCAAGGTAAGAAGATTAACATTCTCTTTGGTAGAAAGAACATTCAGCATGCGCTCATTAAGATCCGGGTCGGTATGACTGCCGACTTCACTTCCAATAAGCCCGCTTAATGCTGTGATTCCTTCTCTGTCCTTGATACCAAGTATCTTTCCTTTATGGCTGATGACAAGAATATTTGATTCAAGTATTTCGCTCAAAACTTCGCAGATATCGTTGAATACGACCATATGCGAATTATTATTGTGCAGCAGTTTTCCGATCTTTCTGGTTTTATCAAGCAGCTGAACACTCATTCCCGCACCTCCACAAACAATTTTGGTATATTTAAAAATATACCACAAAATTGCTATTAACTGCAAGTGAATTTGAAGGAATTTTCTAAATTTTCTAATTATTCTTAGTTAGTTCATATAAATACTTAAAATTTTTGTATAAAGTTTTCAGAAAACTACCAGAAAAAGGAGTACTTAGTTCTTTATTCCTTACTGTCCTTTTCACCTTCCTCGATAGGAATGATTGTATTACATTCCTTGTCTATGCACACAAGATTTTTTCCCTTTTCAACCATAACATTCCCGCATTTAGGGCATCTCTTATTTGAAGGCTTCTGCCAGCTTGTAAAATCGCAGTCCGGATATTTTTCACAGCCATAGAACTTTCTGCCCTTCTGTGTCTTTCTTATAACAACCTCAGCTCCGCATTTAGGACACTTTATCCCTGTCTTCTCAAGATATGGCATCGTAAATTTGCACTCAGGAAAGCCCGGACAGGCGAGGAACTTTCCATGAGGACCATACTTGACCACAAGATTTCTTCCGCAGTTAGGACAGATCTCATCTGTAACCTCATCATGGATTTCTACTTTTTCAAGTTCTTCTGCTGCCTTATCCACTTCTTCCTTAAGATCAGGATAAAAATTTCTTACAACCGTCTTCCACTTGACAGTTCCATTTTCAACACCATCAAGAAGATCCTCTAAGGTTGCAGTAAAATTAACATCCACTATCTCTGGAAAAGCGTCGTTCATAATCTTATTTACAGCTTCACCAAGTTCTGTAACAAAAAGATTCTTCTGCTCTTTTGCAATATATCTTCTTGCGAGAATAGTCGTTATAGTAGGCGCATAGGTTGACGGACGACCAATTCCCAGTTCCTCAAGTGTCTTTACAAGAGAAGCTTCTGTAAAATGTGCCGGTGGCTGGGTAAAATGCTGTTCCTTGTCAAGCTCTTCAAGAGTAAGCTTTGTTTCCTTTGTGAGATTGTTCTTTAAGGTATCCGGCTCTTTCTTGTTATCCTCATCTGTATAGACCGACATGAAACCATCAAATTTCATCTTTGAAGCACTTGCGGTAAATATATAGTCTCCAGCAGAGATCTTTGCTGACTGAACTTCAAAGACGGCACTCTTCATCCTGCTTGCTATAAAGCGCTTCCAGATAAGCGTATAAAGCCTTGCCTGATCCCTTGTAATCGATTCCTTGACTATAACAGGAGTAAGGGCTGCATCGGTCGGTCTGATCGCCTCATGGGCGTCCTGGATCTTTACAGCCTTCTTCTTATCCTTGCCCTCTTCAGCCTCTTTTGTGTACTGACTTCCATAATTTTCACTTATAAATTCTCTTGCAGCCGCATCAGCCTCCTCAGAAATTCTTGTGGAGTCTGTACGGAGATAGGATATAAGACCTATCGTACCATGCCCCTTTACATCCACTCCTTCATAAAGCTGCTGAGCGATACGCATCGTCTTCTGTGTTGAAAAACCAAGCGCCTTGCTGGCTTCCTGCTGGAGCGTACTTGTCGTAAATGGGAGCGGTGCCTTTCTCTGTCGCTCAGAATTTTTAATTTCCTTTATGATGAAGTCTGCCTTCGCAACTTCATCGGCTATCTTCTCGGTCTCTTCACGATCTTTAAGCTGATACTTGCCATTTTTATCTCCGTAAAAATGCGCCTCTATCGCCTTCTTTGCGCCTTCTGGCTTAATAAGTGCATCAAGACTCCAGTATTCATCCGGAATAAAATCATTGATCTGCTGTTCCCTGTCACAGATTATGCGTAAGGCTACCGACTGGACTCTACCCGCAGAAAGCCCTCTCTTTACCTTTTTCCAAAGTAGCGGACTTATGCTGTAGCCAACCATCCTGTCGAGCACACGCCTTGCCTGCTGTGCATCAACAAGGTCCATATCTATCTCTCTTGGCTGCTTTATTGAGGTCTTGACCGCATTCTTGGTTATCTCATTAAATGTGATACGTGAATATTCGCCTTCTTTAAGACCTAATCCCGCTACAAGGTGCCATGAAATAGCTTCCCCTTCGCGGTCGGGGTCCGTTGCAAGAAAAACTTTATCAGCTTTTTTCACAGCCTTTCTGAGACTTGCCAAAAGTTCTCCTTTTCCCCTTATAGTTATATATTTAGGCTCAAAATCGTTCTCAATATCTACTCCCATCTGACTTTTCGGCAAGTCACGCACATGCCCCATCGAAGCAGTAACGCTATAATTCGATCCCAGAAACCTGCCTATTGTCTTTGCCTTGGCAGGCGACTCTACTATGACGAGATATTTAGACATTGTTTTTCCTTTCAGCTCTGACCGTACCAGTGTTCAGGTTCGGCAATATAATATTCAAAACTTGTCCGGCAGACATATCCCTTTAATTCAAGCACCAGAAGAATATGAAAAAGTTCCTCTTCCGGCATATCTGTTTCCTTCATTATATCAGATATATGTCGTGGTACCAGACAGAGCGTATCATACACTATTTTTTCTCTGCTTTCAAGTGTTAATTTATTTAAAGGTTGTTCTATGAGCCTTGTTTTAAGTCCAAGATCAATCTCTTCAAGTATATCCTCTGTCCCTCTCACAAGCTTTGCACCAAGCTGTATAAGGCGATTTGTGCCCGCTGAAAGAGGATCATTGGCATCTCCCGGAAAGGCATAAATATTTTTTCCCTGGTCAAGTCCCATATCGGCAGTTATAAGGCTTCCGCTGTGAACTCTTGCTTCGGTTACAAGGATTCCATCTGAAAGTCCACTGATTATCCTGTTTCTCTGTGGAAAATTTACTCTAAGCGGAGCTGTGCCCGGAACAAATTCCGATATAACGCCGCCCCGCCCCATCATTTCAACAAAAA
>Ga0256870_1000096_pt1 | contig 24576 bp, 20 predicted proteins | sample RumenRJG_06RNA_FD_186079 | JGI IMG/M metagenome (GOLD analysis project Ga0256870, IMG submission 186079) | Metatranscriptome of bovine rumen microbial communities from Lethbridge, Alberta, Canada - Rumen RJG_06 (Metagenome Metatranscriptome) | ecosystem: Host-associated > Mammals > Digestive...
CGCAAACGAGCCATCAGGTAAGATTTTCATATCATCGATGGCGGTATGCTTGACATTAAGAACAGCTTTGAGTATCTTTTTGGTGAGCATACATTTACCTCTCTGTACTATAGATTTTTTTTTTTGGCGAAAAAATTGTACAGGAAAATGTATGCTTTTTCAATATTTACAAGGGTTACAGCGTTTTAGCTACCCACACAAACTGATGAAGAGCCTTATATAATGACAAATCGACTGGTTGTCAACTTATCATTGGAGATATAAGCGTATGAATACCGAATCTAACCGGCTTGATAGTATGTTAGATGTGGCTTTCCCAGACGGAATGGCCGAGAAACTACATGGTTTTTTTGAAAATATCTGGCTGGATCATTCTGAGTATAAAGTGATAATGGCCAGAAGAGCGTTTAATCTGAATTATATATTTATAGGTAAATATCGTGCCGTCTTTGATCAGGAATACCTGTTAGATAATATTATTTCTAATAATGCTCTACTACTTTCAGCAAAAAGACTAGCTATACACTATGCTAAGTGGGGATTTTTTCCTAAAATTCTGATTTGCGATGATATTATGATGTATGGCAGAACAATTATGCGTTTGATTGATGAATTGTATAGTGGCATTGTTTACTACATTCGTCAGCTTGATATTAAAGAACATTATGTACTCAGAAAGAATGATTTATTCGATGCTATAACTATATACGTGTTTACAAAAAATGATGAGAGTATTCTTGTTGATAATAGGTACAGATTAATAACTGAAGAGGAGATGCCTATAACAGATATCAGACATCTGTCGCAGCAGATTTCAGACTGCATACAAAACTTTGGTATGGCAAATACCAGTTATGTAATATCGAGTGATTTATCAAACAAAGAAATGCACATGGTGTATTTTTCCTATGACAGACTTGACACAGTATATTCATTCCAGTATAGAGGACGTAATCAGATAGTATATGTTCGGGAGAGGAGGAATAGTATTGGAACAATCCGTGTGCAGGTTCCAGATGATTACAGTGATTACGGTAATATTATTACCAGTCTGGTCATACTTGATTCTTATAATAAAGATCAGCTGGATGCAATTGGATTCAGAATGGCAGACTGGTTCAGAAGGTATGTCAGAAATGGGAGAATAGCTGAGATTCTCGAATGTAGATGTCCGTTCTCTGACTGTACCAGAATGCAGATGATAAGTTATATACTTTCGGTATTTAACCTTGCATACTATGGTAGAAGAGTATTGGATTTGAATAATAACGAACTATATCAGCTCCTCATAAGAAGCGATTATGGCAAAATTGCCGCAAATTTTGACTTTGCATATAGGATTGCAGATGAGCTCGCTGATCTATTTCAGGAAGTCAGTTTTAACAGATTGACAGACAGGTATATTATAGAACTGATGTCAAAAGGAAATAAAGAGATAATTCAATATCCAACGCATATTCTACATAGTAGAAAAGGAATATATGAACTAGCAGAAAATATTTTTTACGAAAAAGGAATTGATGCGGAAGAAGAGGCATTCAGCTATAAAATAAGAAGAGAAATCTATGATACGCAATCAGAACCAGTTGATTCAATAGATTTAAACGGTTATCTGTATAGTATGGAAAAATACGGGAAGTCAAATAAAGGTAGAGATGTAGGCTGTGCGCTCTGTTTAATGGATAGTGGTCTTATATCAATGAATATTGAGAAGAGAGAATACAGTTGCTATCCGGTTTTAAAGGCAGGTGAGCTTGCAACTTCAGTGTTTGCAAGAAGATACTCTGTTTTTATTCCTGCACTTGCTGTAGTTGAAAAATATTTCTATAGACGAGGAAAATATAAAATGCGTGTGCTGGATTCTTTTATAGACTTTTTGCAGGGACATTGTTATTCACGTTATAGTGAAGTATTAAATGATGACAAGGAGTTGCTGAAGGAATTTGTACAGGACAAAGACATGGCATTTGAGATATATCGTACAGGACAGATATTTGGAGATTGGAATACTGACATTGTAACAGATGGGGACAGAGTAAGGACGAATACTGGGCGCTCTCAATGGCATATGTCGAAAAGCGAAGAGGACAAAAGAAAAGAATACTACACTAAATGTGCTTTTGTGTTTTTGAACACGGAATGATTAAGAGTGGAAGGATAAGGATATGAATAATAATCAAATTACATTAGATTTATATAAAGGAACTGAAAACTCCCTTTTTATAAATGATGTAGAAAGAGTTAAATCAGAGAATGGTTTTCTTGCAGAATGCTACGAGAATGCCCAGAATGATGTGATTAATTATTTGAAACAGTCTGATGAGATACGAAAACAGTTAGAGGATAATAAAAGCTTTGAAGTAAAGCAGAATGATATATTATATAGAGCACCGAGAAATATTATAGTCTTTTCTGGAAAGCGCGGAACTGGTAAGACAAGTACCATGCTTTCTTTTGCTTACTCGTTGAAGAATTCTTTAGTTGAACTTCAAAATGATCAGACTGATAATAAAAATTTATATAATCGTGGTTTTCTGGTTTTGAATCCTATAGATCCCACGGCTCTTGAAAGTGAGCAGAATATCCTTAACGTTGTGTTGTCGCGATTGATGTATAGCATTCAGGAAAGCTGGAATCATCAACATGATCCATTAAAAGATTATATGGAAAATGCTGAAGAAAGGGATAGGCTCCTAAAACTGGCGTCTGAGTGTTTAAGCGGTATAAGTGCAGTTAAAAATGGAGACAAAATTGATTCGCTGCATAAACTTCAGGAAATAGGAGATAGTGCAGTTTTGAAAACAAATCTGTATAAACTAATTGATGATGTCAATCAGTACTGTCTTCCTGAAAAATATAAAAAATTGAACAATGTATTGGTTATTCCGGTTGATGACACTGACTGCCAAATTGCCAAAGGTTATGATGTAATGGAAGATATTCGTAGATATCTGACACTACCTAATGTGCTTATACTTATGGCAACGGACATTGATATGCTTAAACAGGTATTTACACAGAGTTTTGCAGAATCTTTTAAGACTAATATTACAATCGGGATGGCTGACAAAAATGAGGTGAGTAGGACTGCAGGGAAATACCTGTCAAAAATGATCCCTTTAGCTAATAAAATTTATCTTCCGCAAGTGGATGATATGATAAGAAATGGGAATAATGGTATATTGGTTAGGTATTTTCAATCAATTAATGACAGTACAGATATTCTGCAAAATGGAATGGGCTTTCAAAGCAGAATTCTTAATTTATTGTTTAAGAAAACTCATTTGTTTTTTAGTGAACATGAATCTTATTGCAATAATATAATTCCACATACATTGCGCGGTCTCACATATTTTCTTAATATGCTTAGTGAAATGGAAGATGTTCCAGAATGCTATGATATTAAAAATCCTGATAAATCGTTTTATATGCAGCAGACAAATATTCTGGATAAGAATATTCGAGTATTTGAAGCGTATTTCCTTAATGAGTGGGTTCCTGTAAAACTGGATAATCAAATGCAGAAAATAATACTTGAAATATCAAATCAATACATGCACAATCGTATACCATATGCATTTGCTTGTCTTAAAAGAAATTTTGGTATGTCACTAAACCCAGTGATTGATATTAAACCGAAATATTATGATCTTGATAAGATGTTAAGAATGTTAATGGGGTCATATGCACCAGAATCGAATGCTAGTTTCAAAGATATAAAGAGTCCGGAGATAGCAGACTATTATAGTATTTTTGCTATCAAGGTTATTATTGGGATACTAAATGAAAGAGATATTATATATGCACGAAAGAAAATATTGAATCAAAGTATGATGACACGAGTTTTTCATTAATTATAGATTATGATAAAAATGTGGCAGCTCTTCCAGATAGTTTTTATTTTAATAATGATGAACTCCCAAGGATCGTTAGTGTAAAAAACAATATTGATTTTAAGGCTACTAATAGTACTGATGATATTGGTAAGGTAGCTACAAAAGGCTTATTTGAAGTATTAAAAGGAAATTTCTCTCCAGGACTGGATAAAAAAGAGAAATGTTTGCAGCAGGAAATTGCAGGTATTATAGCATGTAGTTGGGATGCTCAGGATTATATAAAAAAAATTGTACGAAAAGGGAATGAAAACGATGAGTTTGATATCAATGTTGATCATTTAGAAAACAGCGTACCTAACTTTTATCATACTGTTTTAACAAGATTAGGTGCTGCAAATGATAATATGATGAAGCAAATGATTGACAAATCATTACCAAGAAAAAACAGATTAAATAATCTTATGCGATGCGATGCAGTGTTAGTAGATTTGCAGGCTTTAATCAATAAATATTCAGCGAATCAAACAGAAAATGATTTAAATAAATTGGTAGAAAATTTACCAAAAGAAATTCCAACAGATCATGATGAGAAGGAAAAATTACAAACATTGCTGGAGAATATTACATCATGTCTTAGAAATTCAGCAAAGTATGGTGATGAGGCTAATAAAGCAGACCAACTGGCTAATGCTTGTGAAAGCATTGATGTAGAGAATCAAGATAATGATGAGTTTGAAAGAAAATACAAGACCTTTTTGAAAAATATAAAATCCTTCAATGAAAGTCTGAAAATAAAGAAATGAATTTACAAAAGCTGTCAATTAACGCGAAAGTGCTTGATATCCTATACAGGCAGGTAGAACCAGAACGAATATTAAAAACAATATGCGATTGCTATAATTATGGCTCTGGAGTGGCAATTGCCAGCACATACCAGCCGTTCTGGGATTATTCGTCGTTTCTTGATTATGCCGAAACAAAGTTTAAGGGATTCTCTGAAAATGAACAAAGGCTCATATTTGCCAGTATTGATGATGAATGCGGGAATTGGAAAAATAGAAACGTTATTGTAACTAATGATATCTTTATACCTCTGTTTGCATTTACAAAGGACATTTTAACTTTTTATAATAATGAGGTTGTATGTAAATGTGATGATATCATGTTGTGGCGTGAGTCGTATCTGAATCTTGGACAGGATATATTTGTATGTGCATTTCTTGCATGTTATGATCAGTTCAGAGGTATTGAAAGAAGTAACCTGGATTGGCCTATTTGTATCCGGACAGATAATGGCAGATTGTCACAATTACTGAATCAAGGATTGGCAGAAAATCATAATCATCTGAAGGGAGGCACACAATCATTTCCTGTTACATGGTGTAGGTTGATGAATTTTCCACAACATATTAATCGAGATATCAGTGATTTTCTACGTCATAAGAGTAATTTACTTCCCAAAATGACCAGAGGTGATAAGTACAAGCCATTATCTTTAGTTAGTAAAATTGAGCTTGCTGCTTTGATAAGATCAATATTATTTAGAAGAATTGAGAGTCTTCGATTGAATAATAATTTTGATTCTATGAAGAACTTTTATAAAGAGTATATTAAGCCGGTTATCTATAGTAATATTTTATACAGAACTATAGACAAACTTAGACTGATGTATGGAGCAAAGATATGGCTGCCTGATGATCCTTCATTTTGCCTTGACTATGCGTTGAGCCCTCTAATGATAAAGAATAGTGCAGATTCAGATATACGTATTGTTGTAGGTGAGCGGTCGTTTTTGTATAACTGTTTTAAGGCATGTATACGAAAAGGAGGTTTTAATAATTTTGAGCAGCAGCTTTTCTATCTTTATCTAGTGCTAAAAAGCAATTTCAGAAGTGAAATGATCCAGAATAATGGGCAGACAGGATTTCGTAATTTCTCAAATTATCAGGACAGGAAAGATAGTGCATGGGATAAGAATTCTTATTTCTGGGAGGCTATAAGGATTGCTATTAATGATAGGCTGAAGAATGATTCTGTTATCTCACTTGAAGGCAGATTGGTTCCGAAAACATCAGAAAAAGCCAACATCAATATGGTAAGACGATATGACAAAGCAAAATTTTTTGCAGATTGTCATACTTCGAAAAGAATCATTGATGTGTCAGAATATGATTTTGATACAGAATTGCAGCTTGATAAGTTTGACAATCTGCCATGGTTCTATGTCTTTCATTTTACTAAAGATTATAATTGGTCTAATGATATAAGTATTACGTGTCGAAATTATGAACAGCGCGTAAATGCCGAAGAACGTGTATGCGCATTGATGCAATCATTAACTAATTCACAATATCTGAGATCTCGTATACGTGGAATTGATGCTGCATCAGATGAATTCAGGTGCAGGCCGGAAGTATTTGCAAAGGTTTATAGATATATTTCCAAAGAACAGACTTATATCAATTCATCGGATGATGGTCTATTTCATTCTAAGAAAATATGTATCAATAAAACATATCATGTGGGCGAAGATTTCCCAGATCTGGCTGATGGTTTGAGAGCAATTGATGAAGCTATAGAATTCCTAGAACTGGAACAGGGTAACCGTCTTGGACATTGCCTTGCATTGGGTGTGGAGCCTGAAGAGCATTATCATACTAAGAATTATGAAATTGTAACGACAAAACAGGATAGACTGGATGATCTTGTATGGGTTTTGTTCAGATCATGGGAGCTTGGTATTTCGATTGAAAATAAATTAGAAGCGAATCTTCAACGTGAAGCATGGATATTACTTAATGAAATATATGGAAATTGTAAAATTGGTACTGATAAATGGCATTGTGATATGAAAGAATACAGATGCAGCATGCATCTACGAGCTGATGATCCATCATGTTATAGAAATCGTAGATTTGAATTATCCTGGAAGCCAGAAAGAATAGATAATTACCGGTTGGGAATGTCTTTCCCTGAATTGACTCAGTATAGATCAGATAAAAACATCTCTGCATTGTATTATTACTATCATTATGATAGTCACGTAAGAGCTGTTGGGGACGAAACATATACTTGTAAAATTACCAAGAACTATATTCTGCTTATGAGACAATTGCAAGAGGCTATGATGCAGTATGTATGTAACCATGGTCTTATCATTGAATGCAATCCGTCGTCAAATGTTTTGATTGGTACATTTGGGTCATATGATAAGCATCCAATATTCAGATTCAATAATAGGATGCTTAATCATGGAAAACAGGATTGTAGTCGGCAGTTACAGGTATGTGTAAATACCGACGATCTTGGAGTATTTGATACATCGCTAGAATTTGAATATGCTTTGCTATATCAGGCTTTGAAAGATAAGAAAAATGATAATGGTGAACCGTTATATGGCGAAGAGGATATATTGGATTATCTAGATGATTTAAGGGAAATGGGTATCAGGGCAACATTCCATGAGTAATGGATATTTGAGTTAAGACGGCAGCAATTGAGAAATAAAAATCAGTTGACAAAAATCCTTTTCATTGTAAACTATAGATTAAAAGCAGAATAAGAATACATTGATATAGGAAATGAAACTGAGGAAACAACGACATGATTAGCAATACAGACAGCGATGTATGGATCAAGACATTGACCCTGAATAATTTCCGTATGTACAAGCATCTGGAAGTCAGCTTTGAAAAGGATTATACCGTTCTGATAGGTCTGAATGGTGCGGGTAAGTCGACGATTCTTGATGCGCTTTGCCCTTGGAACGTTTACAGGTGTATTTACTGAGAAGGCATATTACACTATAAAGAACAGAGATGCAAGAATTGAGACTGCACAGATGGGCAGCCGTATAGATGCACATCATATTTATCCTGCAGAAGTTGAATGCGAGGGTTTTATTGGCACAACTGAACCAGTCAGATGGAAGCGGGCATTAAATGGTAAGGACAGGAAAAATACCAGGGCTAATGCTGCGGAGATTATGAATATAGCGAAAGATATGCTTGGTCATATCAGAGAGTCCGAGTGCATACTGCCTATATTTGCCAGCTATGGTACTGGGAGACTCTGGGCGCAAACATACTCGAAGTCTTTTTCTTATGAGCAATGGAACAGACAGGGCGGATATGACGATTGCCTGAATGCTTCAATGAATCAGAGAAAGATGATCAAATGGTTCCAGGACATGACGCTGATCGGTATTCAGAATAATGAGCCGGTGCCGGAACTTAATGCAGTGGAAAAGGCTATCGCAGAATGCTTTATAAAGTCAGAGAAGACAATACAATCTGCCAACATTTTCTATTCAATCAAGGATAAGGCACTCGTTATAGATATAAAAAGAGATGATGGAGTTCAGAGACTTCCTATCGATATGCTTAGCGATGGAGAAAGAGACGTCATTATCCTGGTAGCCGATATTGCATACAGGATGGCACTGCTCAATCCACAGTTACTGGATAGAGTACTCGAGACACCGGGTATAGTGCTGATTGATGAAATAGATATGCATCTGCATCCTCAATGGCAGAAGTATATACTGACTGATTTAAAAAAGGTATTTCCGAATGTCCAGTTTATCGTAACTACACATTCTCCAACAGTTATAAACAATATCTCTGCAGAACATGTACGTATTGTGGATGGGAAAAATGCCTATGAGGTTAACAGACAGACTTATGGCAGAGATCTGAATGATATTATGCTTGATCTGATGGGGATAGATGTCAGGCCGCAGGAGATTATTTCTCTTCAGAGTGAATTTGATAAGGCAGTTGATGATGATGATCTATCCAAAGCAGAAAATGTACTTGACCATATGAAGGAGCTGAATGGGAACATCTAAAAAACTATTAGCTGTCTGTGTCTTTACCTATCGCCATCCCGACACCATCAGAAAAGTCCTGCCGCAATGGTTGCTACTTCTCAAGGAACTTGATTTTGATCTGTATTATCTTGATTCCAGTCCGGAGCCTGAGACCAGAGAAATTATTGAAGAATATGAGCCGCAATGCAGCAGGCTCCATTATATCAGAGTTTCGCCAGATTATGAAAGAAAAGGATTTCTTCCATATCATAAGGATTTTCTCCCGGAGAGTTACAAATATTTCTGGCCTATAAAGGATCGTTCGGTTCCTACCCCGGAGCTGATGATCAGGATTTATATGAATCTGATAAATGGCTGTGATGCTATTGAGATATCGCAGAAGCATCCCAATGAAGTGTTTGCACCTCTGAGATACAAGAGTATCTACACTGATTGTGCTGAATTATACAGAGATCTGGCATGGTCGGCTATTGATATACAATGCTCGATTTACAGCTATGATACCGTGTTCTCTCATTATGATGAGGAGATGATCTTTGAGCAATATCCGGAACCAGGATTCAATCATGCGATGGGGTTCTTCCATTATCTTGCAGAAATGGATTCATGCACTATTCCGTCCATATATGCAGGAAAGAAAAGATGTACTATCCTAAGCGCTTATACGCCCAGTGGCTGGCGGCTCAATAATACGGGAGTAGAATTATTCGGATACAACTGGCCTAAAACGAATGAGGCACTTCCAGAGGTATATTCTGAATACAGGGATGAAGCTGTAAAATCAGAAACCAGTTTACCGACACTTTTCGGTTCAGTAGATGGTCTCCTGTCGCTGAACTTTTCAGATGATAGCAATCGAAAATATGTAGAACATATGCTTACAGAATGGGATAAATATTCTGATCTGCCGGTTGAAGTGGCTCAGATGATTATGAAGAGAGACTTTGATTCGATTTATAGATGGTTCATTGACAAATTATCAGGATATCTGATGTCAGAGCAGATTGATAAAGCGTCATTACTATGCTCTGGTACAAGGCTTTTTCTGGAGAATACTCCATTCTGCAATAATTCTGAGAATAAACAGATATATGATTCATTATTGAAAATGTATGATGATGCGGAGTAATAACTGATGGATGATAGGAAGGTGGATGTCAGCGTTCTATGTCTGTCATATAATCAGGAGAGATATATCGCGAGATGCCTTGATGGCTTTGTGAACCAGCAGACTGACTTCAGATATGAGGTGCTGGTTCATGATGACTGTTCTACTGATGGAACTTTGCAGGTAATCATGGATTATGAGCGTAGGTATCCGGATATATTTACAGTAGTGACAGAAGAAGAAAACCAATATTCCAGGCATGTGAATATTTACGAAGATATTCTTCTCCCAATTTAAGCAGATTGAGTCGAACATCGAGCGTATTGAGTTCCTGCAGGACTTTGATAATGCAACGGAACACAGGCATTCTGAGGTGATAATTAAAAGGATGAATCATCTGATGCAGAAGATACCGGAGATAAACAAACAGCTGGAAGCATTGGAGAAAAGAAGACAATGAAAGTTGTATTACTTGCCGGTGGCTGGGGCACGCGTATTTCTGAAGAATCAACGATGCGCCCGAAGCCGATGATCGAGATTGGCGGTATGCCGATACTGTGGCATATCATGAAGGAATATTCGTATTACGGATTCAATGATTTTGTCATCTGTGCCGGGTACAGGCAGCATATGATAAAGGAATGGTTCGCGGACTATTATCTGTATACATCTGATATTACCTTTGACTTTACTGAGGGCAATGAGATGATCGTGCATGACAAGAAGACTGAGCCATGGAAGGTGACGATAGTAGATACTGGGCTCAATACGATGACCGGTGGTCGTCTGAAGCGTGTGCAAAAGTATATAGGTGATGAGACCTTCATGCTGACCTATGGTGATGGTGTCTGTGATGTCAATATCAAGGATCTGCTTGATTTTCACAGAAGTCATGGCAAGACCGCGACACTTACTGCAGTGATCATGGATGAGGAGAAGGGGCATCTGGATATTGCTTATGATAATTCTGTCCGAGCTTTCCGTGAGAAGAATGTGAGTGACAGCAAGCCGATTAATGCCGGATATATGGTATTTGAACCAAAGATATTTGATTATTTGAAGGGTGATAATACAGTTCTTGAACGCGAACCACTGGAGGAATTGGCGGAACAGGGACAGCTGATGAGTTACAGGCATGATGGATTCTGGCAGTGTATGGATACGTTGCTGCAAAAACAGAAACTTGAAGGAATGTGGTCATCAGATAAAGCACCATGGAAAGTATGGTGAAACTATAGCACTATCAGACTATTATTCTTACGATAATCTTAGTCAGAGTCTTATCTGCTTACATCAGGCACATTTTTATGCAGTAAAGCAGAATAAAGGGAAAATATTAGAACAGAGGTTTCCCCGGGGGGATGTAATGACGGAATAGCTGTGGCCGATAAGGATAATGATATTTATCTCCTTAATTCTGATACAATACTACCACTTAATGCTTTTTTCTGGCTTAAGATAGGATCATATGAGAATGAAAAAGTGGGCAGTACCGGAAGCGTGACGAATTATGCAGCCAATGGTCAGATGATACAGAAAGACTGGAAATCAGTAGATGATATCATTTCATTTGGAAATATGACTGATATTCTATTCCTTTAGAAAAACCGTATGAACAGAAATTGTTTCTGGTTGGTTTCTCTCAGCTGATCAGGAGAACAGTGCTTGATGAAATCGGATTGCTGGATGAGAGATTCTTCCAAGGAAACAGTGAGGATGTTGATCTGGGATTCAGGATACTCAAATCAGGAAAAGAGAATATCCTTTGCCATAATAGTTTTGTTATGCATTTTGGCAACAGATCATTTGCAGAACTTCAAAAAAAGGGGCAGAATTATGGAAAGCTTTTACAAAAAAATAGTGATAAACTGGCAGAAAAGTATGGGTTTGATCCTTGGAAATGTACGACTGTAAATGAAATCCTTGAGAAATTACAAGTTCCTAGGACAAAACAGCCTAAGGAAGTATTAGAAAAGAGTGATGGCATGATAAATGAGATTACGGTCAGTCCTGATCATGATGATGCAGAAATATTTATAAATTCGGGCAATCATAGATATCAACTAATATCAATTGGAAAAAAATCATATATATCTCAAGCTATGCTGGACTGGGGAAGCATCAGGTCAAATGTACTGATAGGCAGATATACTTCCATAGCACATAGGGTTGTATTTGAAATAGGGCTTAACCATAATCATAATGAAGTTTCATCATATCCTTTCAGAGATTTTGATGCAGCCAACGATCCTGGAAATGAGGATGTAAATCATTTTTATGAGAATAATCACTATCAGATAATAATCGGAAATGATGTCTGGATTGGAGAAGGTGTAAAAATTCTTGGTGGCGTACACATCGGTAATGGTGCCGTTATAGGTATGGGTGCAGTTGTTACCAAAGATGTACCGCCTTATTCAGTAGTGGTAGGGAATCCTGCGCATGTTGTGAAATACCGTTTTGATGAGGATACAATCAAAAAGCTTGAAGAAATCAAATGGTGGAATTGGGATGAAGGTACGATTGAGTCTGCCAGACAGGAAATGGCTGATTCGGTAACTTTTGTTGAAAAATACTATCAGGGACTTAAGATCCCTCGAACTGATTTTACCGATGTGATGGACTCCATGATAAAAGCCGGTGGTCAGATATTTTACTATGTGCTTGACTACGATGGACCAAAACCATTCTGGGATAAAGTGATCTATTCATTTGAGAAAGCTTTTTCACATAATGATAACCAGATGCTTATCATCGAAGTGCCGGTAGAATACGAGAATAAGACGGATTTTTCAGGAGTCAACGCGCTAGTTGACAGATTCTGTGCAGAATGCCAGGGCATCATAAAAGTAGTGAAAAAAGACACTGCGTCATCGGCTGTATTTTTCCACGCAACTACATACATAGCAGGTGCTGATATTAGATCACTTCCATATGTGGATATGGCTGAGTATCTGGGAATGGATGTGAAGAGTGCATGTGACTGGGAATCAGGACTTTTTGAAAAACCAGAAATGCATGTGTATGTCAAGGACGACAAGCCTCTTGTCAGTATCTGCATACCGACATATAACAGAGCTGAGTATCTGAAGACAACACTTGATTCTATAGTCTGTCAGCCAGAATTCAAGGTGGGAATGGTCGAGGTTGTTATATCTGATAACTGCTCGACAGATAATACTGAATCTGTTGGGAAACAGTATGCATCTGATTACCCCGGAGTCAGATATTATAGAAATGATAAGAATGTCGTTGGCAAGAATTTTCCTATAGTATTGACACTCGGCCGTGGAAAATTGAGAAAGCTTAACAATGATACCTGCACTATCGCACAAGACGGACTTTCATATATGTGCCGGATGGTAAAAAAGTACGAGAATATAAAACCAGCTATGTATTTTGGGAATATGACAGCTTCTCCAGAGGATAGTGACACCTTATGGGATCTGAGACATTTTCTGGTAAAGGAGTCTTTTCATATAACATGGATCGGAGCTTTTGCACTATGGGATGAAGATTGTGTCGATAGTATCATTGACGAGCCTGGAGAGGGAGAGAGCCTGTGGCAGGTCCGGAAGACTGTGTCGACGATAATTAAACGCAGATCAGTGGCATCATGCAACAAAGCATTCATGGCGCAGTCACTATCCTTTAAGGACTATAAAACATACTCTATGTGGAAGATTTTTCACGATGAGTATTTTGACGATATTGGACCATATATAACGGAAGAGGATAAGGACTTTATAGAAAAGGACCTGCTCTTTAACCATTTTGGTCAGATGAAGATGCTGGCTGAGACACATCCAGAGAATATGGTCCTTAATGATGACTATGACGAGGAATTAAAAGAGCATTATGGCGATAAGCCATATTGGAATGATTTCTGCAGATATTATAATGACTGGAAAAAGAGGGTGTCAGGCTCATGAAAGTTGTACTTCTAGCGGGCGGTATGGGGACCAGAATCTCTGAAGAATCTACCATACGACCGAAGCCAATGATAGAAATCGGTGGTATGCCAATCCTCTGGCATATCATGAAAGAGTATTCACACTATGGCTTTAATGACTTTATTATATGCGCCGGTTACAGGCAGCACATGATAAAGGAATGGTTCGCGGACTATTATCTCTATACTTCTGACATCACATTCGATTTCACTGAAGGGAACGAGATGATAGTCCACGACAAAAAGACAGAGCCATGGAAAGTCACGATAGTTGACACCGGACTGAATACCATGACTGGCGGTCGCCTAAAGCGGGTGCAGAAATATATCGGTGATGAGACATTCATGCTGACTTATGGCGATGGCGTATGCGACGTGGATATCAGTGATCTTCTAGGATTTCACAAGAATCATGGGAAGACAGCTACGCTGACCTCGGTAATACTCGAAGAGGAAAAAGGACATCTGGACATAGCTTACGATAATTCGGTACGGGCTTTCAGAGAAAAGAACAAAAATGACAGTCGTCCTATAAATGCCGGCTACATGGTATTTGAACCAGAGATATTTGATTATCTGGTGGATGACAATACTGTTCTTGAAAAAGAACCAATGGAATCGCTGGCAAAAAATGGAGAATTGATGAGCTATCGTCATCATGGCTTCTGGCAGTGTATGGACAACATCTACCAGAAGAAAAAGCTCGAAGACATGTGGGAGAGTGGAAATGCACCATGGAAGACATGGTAAAACACCTTCTTTGAAATGATCATCGCCTGTGGCGTGTCAGGACAGAGCGGGTGAAGATACTTTTTACTATAGCGGGAAATCAGGATTCTGCTTTCCTGATGGCGAAGCATACGCAAAAATAATCTTAAAATATGTATGATAGAAGGTGAGATATAAACAAAAAAAATGAAAGCAATAGTAACCGGAGCAGCGGGCTTTCTTGGAGCAAACCTTGTAGAGGAACTTATAAAACAGAATTATGAGGTTATTGCCTTAGTAAGAGAAGGCTCGCCTCATAATAAAAGAATTGAAAATCTAGAAAACGTCAGGCTTGTGGTAGCAGATATGAGTGAATATGTTTTACTCCCAGAACTTATAGATGAACAGGTAGAAATCTTTTATCATCTTGCATGGTATGGAGAAAACCAAGTTGCAGAACAAAAGAAAAATATCGATGCAACACTTAATGCACTTGAATCTGCTAAAAAGTTAGGGTGTAAACGATTTGTAGCAACAGGCTCACAGGCAGAGTATGGTGCACATCAGGGACTGATTACAGAAGAGACAACACCTCATCCGTTTACAGCATATGGAGCTGCGAAGCTCGCGGCAAATGTATTATCAAAAGTAAGGGCAGAGGAGCTTGGAATTGATTGGATCTGGGACAGGGTATTCAGCGTGTATGGCAAATATGAACCACACGGTCGGATGCTCCCAGATATGATAGAAGCCTTGCGACAGGGTGAGACATTTCATCTATCTGCATGCACGCAGAACTGGGATTATATCTTTTCAACTGATGCGGCAAAGGCTGTGATAGCAACAGGTGAAAGAGGAAAATCCGGAGAGTTATATAATGTGACTACAGGAGAGTATCATCCTCTCAGATACTTCACAGAAATGGTGCATAAAGAGATTATAAAGAACGGCGAGCTGGAGTATGATGAAAACGAGCATCCGAAGGTATCTCTTCAGGCATCAGCAGACAAGATAATAAATGATACAGGGTGGAAACCTGAAGTAGAGTTTGATGATGGAATAAATAGGTACATAGAGTGGAAAATTGGCAGGTCTGTATAGTAAAAAAAGATAACAAAATAATAGATGCTGTCAAAGCTATTGACTCCAGCTGCGCGAAGATAGCACTGATTACAGATGACAATGGTGTTCTAGAGGGCGTTATAACAGACTATGATGTAAGGCAGGCACTTCTTAAAGGAAAATTATCTGATGAAGAAGTGACAAATATTATGTCAGCAAATCCGAAGACGATGGCTGATGATTCAACAGATGATGATATCCTTGCGTATATGAAAGATAGGAATGTCCGTCAGGTTCCATTGCTTGATAAGAACAGGAAGTTAGTGGGGCTAAAAATTCGGTCAGACTTCGACGAAAGTACGATAAGAAGGACAAATCCTGTTGTCATTATGGCGGGAGGCCTGGGGACCAGGCTCAGACCGCTGACAGATAATTGCCCGAAACCTCTTTTGAAGATAGGTGATAAGCCGATACTTGAAAGAATTCTCGGAAGTTTTATTCATGAAGGCTTTCGGGATTTTTTTATTTCGGTTAATTATAAGGCTGAGATGATTGAAGACTATTTCGGAGACGGGAGTCAATGGAATATCAAAATCAATTATCTGGAGGAGGATAAGCGGTTAGGAACAGCAGGAGCATTAAGTCTCTTGCCGGACAACTTGACAGAGCCCGTAATAGTGATGAATGGAGACCTGCTCACAAAGGTGGATTTCAGGCAGTTGCTTGATTTTCATTACAACAGAAAATCAGAGGCTACTATGTGTGTGAGGGAGTATAAGTATCAGATACCATATGGTGTTATCAATTTCAATGACTGGCGAATCGGAGAGATACAGGAAAAACCTATAGAATCTGCATTTGTAAATGCGGGCATATATGTATTGAATCCAGATGTGATACAGGCAATACCCAATGATACTTATTATGATATGACAACATTGTTCAACAGTCTGATAGATGAAGACAGAAATGTGTTGGGATTTCCAATCAGAGAGTATTGGATGGATGTTGGACAGATGGATGATTTCAGAAAGGCAGGAACGGAGTTTCTATAATGGCAGATAGATTTATACCTTTATCAGTTCCAAACTTTGAGGGTAATGAGAAAAAATACGTAGATGACGCAGTGGAGCAGACCTGGGTTTCTACAGGTGGAGCATATATCACAAAGATGGAAGAACAGCTTGAGAAATTCCTTCATGTGGAAAATGTGGCATGCTGCCAGAGCGGTACATCAGCCCTACACTTATCATTGGTTCAGATGGGAATAGAACCGGGAGATGTGGTACTTGTGCCACCAGTCACTTTTATTGCTGCAGTGAATCCTGTCAGGTATCAGTTTGCAGAGCCGGTATTTATAGACTGTGATGACAGTTTCTGCATGGATCCGGTGAAACTTCGTTCTTTCTGTGAAAATGAATGCTTATTTGAGAATAATCAGCTTTATTTTAATAAGAAAAAGGTAAAGGCAGTTGTTGTAGTCCATGTATTTGGCAATATGGCAGACATGGAAGGAATCATGGAAGTGGCATCAGATTTCAATCTGAAGGTGCTTGAAGACGCGACAGAAGCTCTTGGAACGCGATATACATCAGGTAGGTATAAAGGAAAATTTGCTGGTACCATCGGAGATTTTGGAGCATACAGTTTCAATGGGAATAAGATTATAACAACAGGTGGTGGAGGCGCAGTCACGGCTCGTGATCCGAAGACAGTTGATTATCTGAGATATCTGTCTACACAGGCAAAGGATGACCCACATTACTATATCCACAATGCAATAGGATACAACTATAGAATGACAAATCTCCAGGCGGCGCTAGGAGTGGCACAGATGGAGGAGCTCCCTGAGTTTATAGAGAGAAAATATAGGAACTATGAGTTGTATAAAAAGCTGTTTAAGGGTTTCGAGTTGGCGCATCTTATGCCATTCAGAGAAGGTACATATTCCAATCAGTGGTTCTATTCGTTGAACATAGATAGAGATAAGATTAAAGCTCTTATGCGTGATATTATTACGGAGTTGGAAAAATGCGGGGTTGGTACTCGTCCAATATGGGGACTGATAAATGAACAGAAACCATATCAGGGATATTATACATATGAATTGGAAAGGGCTCCTTACTATGCAGATAGGATACTTAATATCCCGACGAGTACGAACCTAACTGAAAATGATATTGAGTTTGTAGTAAAGAACATAAAAGAAGTGCTTACAGAATATGCTGGATCTTGATAAATTTATTTATAAATATGTCGTGAAACGTCCTGAGAGTATGTTTCTTGCTGACATTAGAAATCACAAAGACGAGCTCGGTGAAAAGATAGAGGGAAAGTCACTGCTTGTGATAGGAGGAGCTGGTTCGATAGGTTCTTCGTTTATCAAGGCAGTCCTTCCATTTCATCCAGGCTCGCTTATTGTAGTGGATATCAACGAAAATGCACTTGCAGAGCTCACAAGAGATATCAGGTCTACCAAAGGTATGTATGTTCCGAAAGAGTACATCCCTTATCCAATGGATTATTCATCTGGTGTATTTGAGAAGATGTTCAGGCATCATGGTAGATTTGATATTGTAGCGAATTTTTCAGCACACAAGCATGTCAGATCAGAGAAAGATATATATTCTGTTGAGGCGCTTCTCGAAAATAATGTGCTTCAAGCGAAAGTATTGCTTGATTTGCTATCAGAGTATTCACCCGAAGAGTATTTCTGCGTATCTACAGACAAGGCAGCAGATCCTGTGAACATTATGGGGGCATCCAAGCGGATAATGGAGGATGTAATTTTCGGATATTCTGATAAATTTCCTGTGAAAACGGCTAGGTTTGCAAATGTTGCTTTTTCAAACGGATCACTCCCAGCAGGTTTCCTTGAGAGAATCAGGAAGAGGCAGCCAATATCAGCACCATATGATGTGAAGAGATATTTCGTATCACCGGAAGAATCAGGACAGATATGTATGCTTGCAGCCATGCTAGGGCGTAATCGCGAGATTTTCTTTCCGCAACTAGAAGAAGCACAGATGATGACATTTGACCAGATAGCTCGGAACCTGTTATCGGAAGAGGGATTCGAGGTTCTGGAATGCGCATCTGATGAAGAGGCAATTGATAGAGCGGAGAATTTGAAACAAGGTAGTCATCAGTATCCAGTACATTTTGAGAAATCTGATACAAGTGGTGAAAAGCCTTATGAAGAATTCTATACTTCTGATGAACGTACAGACATGGACCGGTTTGCGGCATTGGGCGTAATAACTGATAAGAAGATACCAGCGGCAGACAGAATTGATGTATTATATGAGCGACTAAATAGTGCCTTTTCTAGAGAGGATATTACAAAAGATGATATTGTAGAGATAATGCATGATTATCTGCCAAACTTCAGACACATAGAAACAGGCAAGTCACTGGATTTAAAGATGTGAGTTGACAAAATGAAAAAAAAGAGTATAATTTTCTCTATCAGTTAAGAGCTGATAGATATAGTTAATAATATCTCAGGAATTAGATTTCTCACAATCCGAGGTGAATCGAAACCTGAGATTTTTTTATAGGAGGTTTAGGAGTATGAAGACAGCAATTATGGTGGATGGTGGATTCTATCGTAGACGTGCTCAGTGTGTGTGGGGCGATAAGACACCCAAGCAGAGAGCTGCAGAATTGAATGACTACTGTCACAAGCATCTGACAAGTCATGGGGAGAATAATTCTCTGTATAGGATTTTTTATTATGATTGTCCGCCTTCAGAGAAGGTGGTATACCATCCATTCACGAAAAAGCAGGTAAATCTCAAAAACTCAGACCTGTATCAATGGACACTTGATTTTTTTGAAGAACTCAAGAAGCAGAGAAAGTTTGCACTCAGACTTGGTAAGCTGGCAGATGAGCAGGCGTTTTACACACTCAGACATGATGTGGTGAAGAAGCTTTGTAATGAAAAGACTACTTGGGATGATCTCCAAGAATCAGATTTCTTTTTGCAGATATCTCAAAAGGGTGTAGATATGCGTATAGGAATTGATATTGCATCGGTTGCATTTAAGAGGCAGGTAGATCAGATAGTACTTATATCAGGAGATAGTGATTTTGTGCCAGCGGCAAAGCTGGCTAGACGTGAGGGGATTGATTTTATCCTTGATCCACTAGGCGCACCGATTAAGCCAGATCTTTTCGAGCATATAGATGGACTAAGGTCATGCGACAAGTCACTGACAACTTTTAAGAAATAAGGTATGAAGGAGAACATAGTCTTAGTTGGTTTTGGCGGTCATGCAAAAAGCGTGGCTGATTCTATAGAACGGCAGGGAAAATTCAATATAGCAGGATATACTGAAAATGAGAAAAAAGATTCGAAATACCGGTATCTGGGTACTGACGACGTATTGCCTGAGTTGTATGACTCAGGCATTCATTATGCCTTTGCATGCGTAGGATATCTGGGAAAAGGAGCAATAAGAAATCGTATTTATAATGAACTCAAGAATATCGGATTTAACTTGCCGGTAATCATTGATCCATCAGCGATAGTCTCGAACAGTGCACAAATAGGAGAAGGAGTTTTTATAGGAAAAGACGCTGTGATCAATGCCGAAGCAATCATTGGTAATATGGCAATCATAAATACAAAGGCACTTATTGAGCATGAATGTATTGTCGGTGATTTTTCACATATAGCTGTAGGAGCTGTATTATGTGGACAGACTAGAGTAGGTAAAGAGAGTTTGATAGGTGCCAATGCAACAGTAGTACAAGATGTAAATATAGCAGATAATGTAATTGTAGGTGTAGGTGCGGTAGTGCCAAAGGATATAGATTATATGGGGACATATGCCGGAGTACCGGCTTGTAAAATCAGATTAAAAAAACTCTTATTATCGCAGAAGCAGGCGTTAATCACAATGGCAGTCTTGAGATTGCAAAACAGCTTGTAAATAAAGCAAAAGAAGCAGATGCTGATATAATCAAATTCCAGACTTTTAATCCAAAAGCACTCACATCAAAATATGCAGAGAAGGCTTCGTATCAGAAGAAAACGACAGATGAGAGAGAGAGCCAGCAGGATATGCTTGAAAAACTCATGCTATCAGAGGATGATTTTAAATCTCTTAAGTCATATTGCGATTCAACAGGAATAAGGTTTCTTTCTACTCCATTTGATCTTGACAGCATAAATTTTCTTGAAAACCTCGGTTGCGATCTCTGGAAGATTCCATCAGGAGAGATAACAAATCTGCCATATCTTGAAAAGATCGCGTCATCACACAAACCAGTTATAATGTCAACAGGAATGGCTACTCTTGATGAGGTTGGAGATGCATTATTAGTATTAAAAAGAAATGGGGCAGGTGAGATAACGCTTCTCCATTGCACTACTCAGTATCCGGCTCCATATGAGTCAGTCAATCTTAGGGCAATGCTGGCACTCAAAGATAAGTTTGGATGCAAGGTAGGATACTCAGATCATACGAAAGGTATAGAGGTTCCTATAGCTGCAGTAGCAATGGGAGCAGAAGTAATTGAGAAGCATTTCACATTGGATAGGAATATGCCAGGACCGGATCACCAGGCAAGCCTTGAACCGGATGAACTCAAGGCAATGGTCAGTTCTATAAGGAATATTGAACAGGCAATGGGGGATGGGATAAAGAAACCATCAGAATCAGAAATCCCTAATATAATTGTTGCAAGAAAGAGCATAATAGCAGCAAGAAATATAAAAAAAGGCGAGTTATTTACAAAAGACAATATCACCACAAAACATCCCGGCAATGGAATATCACCGATGAACTGGCAAGAAGTTTTAGGAACAAGAGCAAAAAGAAATTTTATGGAAGATGAGTTGATAGAACTATGACAAATCTGGCAATTGTCACAGCAACTCGGGCTGAATACGGACTTCTTGAGCCACTAATAAAAGAGCTTAGGAAAAATGAATCAGATACCTTTAAAGTAGAGCTGATTGTAACAGGAACACATCTTAGTGATAAGTTCGGACATACCATAGATGAGATCATTTTAGATAGAATCAGGATAGATTATAAGATAGACATCCCCGTAGATTCAGAAACACCTCATGATATATCAAATGACCAGGCAGTGACGCTGGTTAAGTTTACTGATTTTTTCTCAGAGCACAAGTATGATGCGGTTGTGATTCTTGGTGACAGATATGAGATGCTTGCAGTCGCAATAGCTGCTGGAAATACTCATACTCCAGTATTTCATTTATATGGTGGAGACACAACAGAGGGAGCAGTAGATGAGTGGATCAGACATTCTATTACCAAGATGGCTTATCTGCATTTTACCAGTAATGAAGTCAGCAGGCAACGTGTAATCCAGTTGGGAGAAAATCCAGCCAGAGTGTTCAATTATGGCTCGACAGGCATAGATAACTGCCTACATAGAGCTACAATGAAAAAAATAGAGGCTCTGAAAAGTATAGGATTACCTGATTGTAGATATGCTCTTTGTACATATCATCCGGTGACATTGGAAGGGGGTGGAATAGTTCAGGTAATAAAAGACTTCATAGAATCAATAAAAGAGTCTCCTGAGTTGCAATTTATCGTCACGAAATCCAATTCAGATCTTGGAGGAGAAAAGATTAATGGTTTGCTGGATGAAGCCAAAAAAAAGGTATCTAATCTGCAAATCTATTCATCACTTGGAGTTGAAAGATATCTATCTCTGATGAAATCAGCAGAATTTGTAATGGGAAATTCCTCGAGTGGATTGTATGAAGCACCAGCTTTTCGTATACCAACAATCAATATTGGTGATCGGCAGAAGGGAAGGCTCAGATCTGAGAGCGTCATTGATTGTGCAACAGACAAAGAATCCATCTTGCGCGCTATAAATTTAGCACAGACAGATGAGTTCAAGAGAAAATGTGAAAACACTAGAAGCCTGTATGGAGATGGGCATGCAGCAGAAAAGATTGCAGGGAAGATAATAGAAGTGCTGAAAAGAGGAAAGATTGATTTGAAGAAGAAATTTTATGATAAATTTTTGGATGAATTTACACCGGATAGAGTGCAGCAAGTCAAGGATAATATGCCAGAACTATTTAAAACAATAGATAATATGGACAAATCACATTTTTACAAAAGGAAAGTCGAGATTGATAAATGAAAAAGAGAGTTGCAGACATAATAATGAATACTCTAGTTGATTTAGGAGTCAGTGACTGTTTTGCAGTTGTTGGTGGTGGCGCTATGTATCTTGATAATGCTCTTCTTCATTGCAATAACATGCGTAAGATTTTTAACCATCATGAACAAGCGTCTGCGATTGCTGCAGAGGGATATGCCAGACTGAGTGGAAGAATTCCTCTTGTGTGTTGCACTAGCGGTCCAGGAACCACCAATACACTGACAGGCGTGATGGGGGCATGGGTTGATAGTATACCGATGCTTATTATTTCTGGACAGATGCGGTATGCTGTTACTGTAAAGGCGAGTGGATTACCGCTTAGGTCTCGAGGGTCACAGGAATTTAATATAGTTGATACAGTAAAGACTATGACTAAATATTCCAGAATGGTTATTAATCCGAATGATATAAAGTATGAGGTGGAAAAGGCATATCATATTGCAATGTCTGGCAGGCGTGGCCCAGTATGGCTCGATATCCCATTGGATGTACAAATGGCTGAAATAGAAGAAAATAATTTAAAGGAATATAGGCCTGAAGAAAATGTATATTCTGTAAAATATTCAGATATAAAACAGCTCCGTAATTTAATTACATTATCTAAAAGACCGGTTATTCTGGCGGGACAGTCAATAGCAGCTACTGGAAATCTTGATAAGTTCAAAACTTTAGTAAATAAGATTGGTATTCCAGTTGTTTCAACACTTAATGCAAGCGACGTCCTTGGTAGAGAGTGTAGTTATTTTTATGGAGGAGTAGGAACCTCGGGACAGCGTGCAGCAAATTTTATCATTCAGAATGCTGACTTTATACTTACTTTAGGTGCAAGCCTGGATTTAAATACTACTGGATATAATCAGGATGAATTTGCAAAGAATGCATATATAGCAATGGTTGATATAGATGTGTTTGAGGTTCAAAAACCTGGTGTAAGGGTTGATTATTTCATACATAGTGATTTAGGCACATTTATTGATGCGATATTAGTAGATGTAGAGAAATTAAATGTGACAGTGGAATGGAAAAATTACTGCGATTCTCTGAAACAAAAGTTCAGTTACTTTGAAGCTTCTGACAGTGTGGTTGCTGATGACAGGGTCTGCCAGTATTATTTTTGGAAAGAGTTCGAAAAGTATGAAGAGAATGATGCTATTACAGCATTAGGAAATAACACAGCTATTGTGGCAAAACTGCAGGCGGGCGTATTGAAAACTGGACAGAGAATTATATGTAACTATCATTGTGGTTCTATGGGATATGATTTGCCGGCCGCTGAAGGTGCTGCTGTTGCATCAGGTCGAACCGTATATTGTGCAACTGGTGATGGAAGCATAATGATGAATTTACAGGAATTACAGACGATTCATCATTATAACTTGCCAATTAAAATCATTGTTTTTTCTAATGAAGGTTACAATGCTATAAGACAGACATCAAAAAATTATTTCGATGGCGAGCTTATAGGGTGTACGCCAGCAACAGGAGTAAGTTTTCCTCATTTTGATAAAGTTGCAGACACATTTGAATTCAAATTCAGAGAATGTCATACCAATGCAGAAGTCGATGAGTCAATAAAGTGGCTAGTAAATACCGATGGACAGGTAATGCTTCTTGTAGATGAGTTGCTGGATGATCCGGTGGTTCCAAAGGTGATGTCACGTGTAGATGAGAATGGTAATTTTATGACGCCAGCATTGCAGGATATGTATCCATTTTTACCAAAAGAAGAGATTAACAAATTTATGAAATTAAGTGAGGATGCTTATTATGAATAACTTAGGAAAGTTCCAAGTCAGAGGCATTAAGTTTGAAACAAAGTAGCGCTTAAGGAAAACTAAAAAAGGGCATAGTAAACAAGCTGTATTTTTACAGCCTTTTAATATTGGATATGGATCAAGACTCAATCAGCTGGCAGTC
>Ga0256870_1000097_pt1 | contig 24432 bp, 25 predicted proteins | sample RumenRJG_06RNA_FD_186079 | JGI IMG/M metagenome (GOLD analysis project Ga0256870, IMG submission 186079) | Metatranscriptome of bovine rumen microbial communities from Lethbridge, Alberta, Canada - Rumen RJG_06 (Metagenome Metatranscriptome) | ecosystem: Host-associated > Mammals > Digestive...
ATCGGACAGCCCTTTTTTTTGTCAGAACTCGTCGACACACGCGGGATAAGCGTATCAATCTCATCTTTCAGTGGCTTGAAAAGCCTCGTTCACACGATGCGCATTTAGGGAAAATATTCATAACAAGAAAATTCGTAATAAAAACGAAAAAACTTTTGAAACAGCAGAAAAGCCGTTTGGAGAAATTGGAATTTTGTGGTTTTGTGCGATAAATCAAGGTTTTTCGAGCAAGAAAATCATATTGCTTTTTCTATCTATCAATGTTTTTCGTTTGTTATCAAAAAATAAGTTGACGGCTAAAAATTTTGGGTTTATTCTAAAAATACAAGGACAATATGAATTTCGGAGGTCTTTTTTATGAAAAGATGTTTTAGAGTTGCGGCCGCACTTAGCGCGCTTGCACTTTCAGTTGGCTCATTTACAAGTTGTGGCGGAAAGAGCGAGAGCGCTTCTTCTTCTGCCGCTGCTCCAAAAGCAGAGGAAAAATCTGAGGAAACGAATGAAATAAAGGCGGACGCTATTTCGACTGTAGGTCCTGACAGCGGAACGCACTTGGAGTTGTGGACTTTTGTCGACCTTCACAGTCAGCACTATGCGGCAATGCTTGAGCAGTGGAACAAAGAGCATCCTGACAAGCAGATTCAGATTACGTTCACGACATATCCTTATGGCGATATGCACAACAAGCTCATTATGGCAAACCAGACTGGAACTGGCGCTCCTGATATTTGCGATGTTGAAATCGGTCAGTTCCCGAACTTCACTCTCGGCAATGTTCAGTTTGTTGAGATGGACAAATATATTGAGCCATACAAGGACAATGTTGTTCAGTCCCGTCTCGACATTTACGGAAAGGACGGAAAGCACTACGGTATTCCGTTCCATGTCGGTGCGACTGTCATGTATTACAACGATGAGCTTTTGTCAAAATATGGTATCGATTACAAGACAATCAAGACTTGGGACGACTTTGAAAAGGCGGGCTTGAAGTTGAAAGAGGCTTCAAACGGCGAGGTCATGATGACTGGCGCTGACACAGGCGGAACTGACTGGCTTTGGCTTTCAATGGCAGAAAACAAGCAGGATTGGACTGACGCAAACGGCAAGGCAAATGTTTGCATTAACGGCGTCAGCGATATGATTAAAATGCAGCAGAGATGGGTCAACGAGGGCATTGCGACACCGACTGCCGGCGGACAGATTGATACAGAAGCAGGTTATGCTTGTGTTGGCGACGGAAAAATCGCTGCGTTCCCGAAGGCGCTCTGGTACATGAGCCGCTTCTTGAACTATATGCCTGAGCAGAGCGGAAAGTGGGCAATCGCTCCTTGTCCTGTCTACAAAGAGGGACAGCCTCGTTCTGTTGGTATTGGCGGTACTGGTACAGTTGTTTCTTTGCAGTCAAAGCATCAGGAACTTGCCGCAGAGTTCATCGTTTATGCAAAACTTTCTCTTGAGGGCGAAAAGCGCATTTGGGAAGTTTTGGGATTTGACCCTGTAAACACTGATATGTGGCAGGACACAAGCCTTACACATGACCCTTCAAACAAATATGTCGCATACTTCCGCACAAATCCTTTTGATGTCTTGAACGTTATCAAAGACGAAATTGGCGGTATCAAGTGCGTTCCTATTTCTTCAGCAATCAACGAGCAGATTAACCTCAATGTTTTGAACAACTGTCTTGAAAGCGGTGCTGATGTTGATGAGGAGCTTAGTACTGCACAGGGCGAAATTGACCTTGAGCAATAACCTGTAAAAACGGTTTTTGCAAAAGAAAAATCGCCTATAAAACTTTCCGCGCCCTTTTCTTTTTGGACAGAGCGCGGAAAGATTTCAAAAGGGGGAAATGATGAAACAAAAGGGCATAAAAGGCTTCTTGTATAACTATAAGGTTGCTCCGTATATTTTCGTGCTTCCGTTTGTGCTGACGTTTTCGATATTCTGGCTTTACCCGTTCGTGAGCGCGGTCTTGATGAGTTTTCAGAACATCTTGCCAGGGGAGACAAAATGGATTGGGCTTGGTAATTACACAAAGCTCCTAAAAGACAAAACTTTCTATATTGCAGTTAAAAACAGTTTCCTTTACACAATAATAACTTGTGCGCTGCTTATTCCGATTCCTATGTTTTTGGCGACTGTAATGAACAGTATTTTTATGAAAGCCAAAACTACCTATAAAGCAATTTTGTACATTCCAGCTCTTACATCTGTCGTTGTTGCAGGCACAGTATTCGGTCTTATGTTCAGCGAGCTTGACGGCTCGACGATGAACCAGATTATGCACTTTTTCGGAAAGCCTTCTGTGAAGTGGCTCAAAATGTATCCGACGGGCTGGTTTGCGATGATTACGCTGTGCTGCTGGAGATGGACGGGCGTCAATATGCTTTATTTCCTTTCGGGATTGCAGGGCATTGACAACTCGCTTTATGAGTCAGCGGACATTGACGGCGCAACAAAGTGGCAGAAGTTCACGAAGATTACGCTTCCGCTTTTGAAGCCGACTTCCATTTTCGTTCTGACAATCAGCATTTACGCAGGTCTTGCGATGTTCCTCGAAAGTTATATGATGTGGGGCGGAAACGGCTCTCCGCGCAATATCGGTCTGACAATCGTCGGCTATTTGTACCGACGCGGCATTGAGAAAAACCAGATGGGCTACGCGAGCGCTGTCGGTTTGGTGCTTCTTGTCATTGCGCTTGTGATTAACGCAGTTCAGCTCGTGATGAATGGCACATTCAAAAAGGAGAAATAAATGGAAGGCAAAGCATTAAAATATCACAGCATGCGCACGCAAAGCATTTTGCTTTCGGCTGGCGCACTGGCTCTTTTTACCGTTATTGCGCTGCTCGTTCTTTATCCGCTCATTGCGCTGTTTTTGGCTTCATTCCGACCTGGACAGGAGCTTATCCGCTACGGTCTGAACCTCAATCCTGACCCGAAAGGGCTTACGCTCAGCAACTACATTTATCTGTTCACACAAAAAGCCGTGAAAGACGGCGAATGGGTAAAAATCCCGCATAAATATTTTATGTGGTACAAGAACAGCCTTTTTTTGACATCGCTTTCGGTGTGTTTCACGCTGTTTTTCTGCTATCTTGTCGCGTACGGGCTTTCAATGTATGACTTCAAGCTCAAGAACACGCTGTTTTTCATCGTTATTGCGACGATGATGGTTCCGGGCGTTATCCTCATGCTCCCGCTGTATCAGGAAATCATTGCGATGAAGCTGATAAACACGACGCCGGGCGTGCTTTTGCCGGGAATTTGCGGTGCTTCCACGATATTCTTTTTCAGACAGTTTATGATTGGACTGCCGAAGGAGCTTCTTGACGCCGGGCGCATTGACGGCGCTGACGAATACCGCATTTGCTTCACGATTATGATGCCGCTTGCGAAGCCTGCGTTTGCGGCAATGGCGATTTTGAGCGCGATGGGAGCATGGAACGATATGCTTTGGCCAATGCTCGTTTATCGCGATGCCGGAAAGTTCACTCTGCCGATTGGACTTAACACACTTTTGACGCCATACGGAAACAATTACGACTTGCTTATCGCTGGCTCTTGCTTTTCTGTTGTGCCTCTTCTGATTGTGTTCTTCGCGTTCCAGCGCTACTTCATCAGCGGAATGACTGCTGGTGCTGTCAAAGGCTAATGGCTATAATTTAGCACTTCTTCATAACTCTTTCCCGCGATTGACACAGTTTGTGCTTTTCGCGGGATTCTTTTTTTGTTCTGGCATAACAAAAGAAAGTGATTATTTACTCTATTTCGACTTTTTGCAAAGCCTGTCATTGGCGAAGTCGTTTCGGAATCTTTTTTCATAACAAAAAAGCAGACAGTACTGTTCTAAACACTCAGAACATAAACTCGACATTCGCCCTATTTAGCAAAAGCATGTGATTTTGAAACAAAAGCAAAGGATTATGAAACAAAAGCGAATGATTATAGAGCAAACGCATGTGATTATGAAGCAAAAGCAAAGGATTTTAGAATAAAAGCAAATGATTTTAGAGCAAAAGCATGTGATTATGAAACAAAAGAAAGTGATTTTAGAGAAAAAGAAAATGATTATGGAGTAAAATCAAGATATGAACGTTAATTCTTTTTTCAAAGATGTGATAAATCAAAACAGAAGTGCTTTGCCTGCGTATTTTTGCGAAGATGCTGTCATTCGCTGGCACTGCACGAACGAGCAATTCTCGCTTTCTGAATACGTTCAGGCAAATTGCGATTATCCTGGAAAATGGAAAGGCGAGATTGAAAGAACCGAGGAGTTCGGCTCAACGATGGTCATCGTTGGGAAATTTATGTCGGAAGATGAGTCAATTTCTTGCCACGTAACGAGTTTCATAAAGCTTCAGGACGATAAGATTTCGGAGCTTGATGAATATTGGGCTGATGACGGAGAATCTCCTCTGTGGCGGAAAAATCTTGGAATAGGGAAGTTTTTGCATTAATAAATAAAAAACGCCCTGCTACTTTGCTTTTGGCATTTCGCAAGGGCGTTTTTTATGCTTTAACTAGCAAATCTTAATCCTAGTCCAATGCGTGTCCAGCTGAACCGAGAACTTCGATGTTCTTGTGCATGTACATCTTCTTGAGCTCGTCGCGAGCTGGTGTGAGGTACTGGCGTGGATCGAAGTCGCCTGGGTGCTCAGCGAGGTGGCGGCGGATAGCAGCTGTCATTGCCAAGCGTCCGTCAGAGTCGATGTTGATTTTGCAAACAGCAGACTTTGCAGCCTTGCGGAGCTGCTCTTCTGGGATACCAACAGAATCAGGAATCTTTCCGCCGAACTGCTCGATGATGCGAACATATTCAACAGGAACAGATGATGAACCGTGAAGAACGATTGGGAATCCTGGAAGCTCCTTCTCGATAGCCTCGAGAACGTTGAAAGCCAATGGCGGCGGAATAAGAACACCGTCAGCTGTGCGTGTACACTGCTGTGGAGTGAACTTGCAGCGTCCGTGTGAAGTTCCGATTGAGATTGCAAGAGAATCACAACCAGTCTTTGATGTGAAGTCAACGACTTCCTCTGGCTTTGTGTACTTTGACTCTTCTGCAGAAACTTCATCTTCAACACCACCAAGAACGCCGAGCTCTGCCTCAACAGTTACGTCGAACTGGTGAGCATAGTCTACAACCTTCTTTGTAAGAGCAACGTTCTCATCATATGGGAGTGATGAGCCGTCAATCATAACTGAAGAGAAGCCATTGTCGATACAATCCTTTGCAACCTCAAAGTTTGGACCGTGGTCAAGGTGAAGAACGATTGGAATATCGCAGCCCAACTCGTGAGCGTACTCAACAGCGCCGCGAGCCATGTTGCGGAGAATAGCTCCGTTTGCATAAGCGCGAGCACCCTTTGAAACCTGAAGGATAACAGGAGATTTTGTCTCTACTGCAGCCTGAATGATAGCCTGCATCTGCTCCATATTATTGAAGTTATACGCAGGAATTGCGTATCCGCCTTTGATTGCCTTTGCGAACAAATCTCTTGTGTTCACAAGACCCAGCTCTTTGTAACTAACCATTGCTGTCCCCTTAGATAAGTAATTATTGATAATGCTACAACGATAGATTAAGAAAATCAAGAGCACATAGACGATAAAAAATCTCAAAAGAGTTTGACAAAGACGACTCAGAGAAATATAATTAGAAATATATTACAGTTATGCTATTTATGCCGATAACTTATAGGAGTATGTTAACGGGCACTAATAGTGCGATAGTTCAAGGAGTTTTGAATGAAAAAGGGCGTAGTGTTCTCAGTGAGTCTTGCTCTCGTGCTTGCGTTCTGCGTTCCAGCATTTGCACAGCCAAATGTGAAAAGCGTAGAAACAATCAGTATCGATGATTTTGATACTGAGAAAGAGTTTGCTTGGAAGGTTCAGGCAAGTCGTTTTGTTGCAGATGGATTCCCAAAGCAGCAGTATGTAGAAGCAATTCCGAATGCTTTGCGTGCAATTTATGAAAAAGAAGAGCCTGCAAAAGTTTTGGGTGTTAATATCAGCTATAACCGAAAAGGTGAAAACTGGTTTGAGATTTTCCCATCAAAAGCTGGTGAAAATGGTGAATCTGCTGCGTATGAGATTCCTTTCAAGGGTCTTGTAGATCATGTTGATTTCTGGGTCTGGGGTGCAAACTATAAATATAAGCTCGAAATGATGGTTCGAGATGTTTATGGTATTGTTTATGTTCTTCCAGTTTGTCAGCTTAATTTCAATGGCTGGAAAAATGTTGTTGTTAATATTCCAAAAACAATTCATCAGACAGCACGTCTTCGCACAGCTCCAAGTTCAATGAAGTTCGTTGGATTCAGAGTTCGCACAGATCCTGATGAATATGTAGATGATTTTAATATCTTCTTTGACCAGCTTCAGTATACAACTCATGTGTTGTCAAATATTTACGATGGATTTGACTTGAATCACTTCAGTTTTGAAGAGAGTTCATCAAATACTTCAGAGGAAGGTAAATAATGAAAAAGATAGCATTTCTTGCAATTGCATTCCTTGCAGCAGGCGCTTTGATTGCGCAGGAACAGAGTTCTTCTAGAGAATCATCAAGCTTGAGTGATCCAGATCCATCAATCATTGGAAATGAATCTGCAAGTCAGGCACTTCGTGAAGTATCTGTTGACCGTTTTGAGAGAGAAGGTTCATGGACTGTTCACATTTCTCCAGATTATGGTGTTATTACAGGTCGTCTTTTCGATGGTGCTCCAGATGAAAAAGAGCCTTTAGATGATGCAGATAATAAGGAAGCTGAGGATACTAAAGTTCTTGGCTTGAAAGTTGAGTTCTTCAAGCGTGGTGTTAATTCTTTCTATATCCGCTCAATGCGTCCAATTCCGATTGAAGGTGTTACAAAAACAGTTTCTGTTTGGATTGCTGGACGTAATCAGAACCATACATTGACTTTGTTGCTTCAGGATTATTTCGGAAACAACTTCGAGCTTTATGTAGGAAATCTTGCTTTCAGTGGATGGAAAAAACTTACTGTTGCTATTCCACCAACTCCTGATGGAGTGCACGGAATTATTCAGACAAGTGCATATAATGGCGACCGACCAGGTGTTCGCATTCTTGGATTCCGTGTAGACTGCGACCCAATGGCAGCTCGTGGTTCATATTATATGTATCTTGATGATATGCGTGCTGTTACAGATCTCTATGATATGGAGAATCGTGACGAAGACGATCCAAAAGACAACTGGTAATTTGGTTTGTTGAATAAAAAAGACCTTACATATTATGTAGGGTCTTTTTTATTGGTAAAATGATTATTATTTACTGTGCAATATGTTGATACTGTGCGATAAATTTATAGGAGAGAATTTTATTTTTTATGCGTTGACATAAAATTTTTTCTGATTAAAATAATTAAAAAATTGATATCTTTTCGATTTTATATAAACTTTGAATTAGTTGCTGGATGGTAAAAATTGGATATAGTTCATACACCTGTTTTATTGCAAGAATGTTTGAATTTACTCAGCCCTGTAGGAGAGCCTTTTGAATCAACTGCTGTTATGGTTGATTCGACTTTAGGTGAGGGGGGACATACAGAAGCTTTCTTGTCTAAATATCCGTCTTTGCAAATAATTGGACTTGATGCCGATAGTAATATACAGAAAAAAGCAAAAGAGCGACTTTCTGTTTTTGGAGATAGAATCCATTTTTATAATACTTGGTTTAACGATTTTTATGAAAATTATCCAAGTTCTGAGCGACATCCGGATTTGATTCTGTTTGATTTGGGAATTTCTGTATTCCATTATGAGCAGAGTAAACGAGGTTTTTCTTTTAGATATGATGAATCTCTTGATATGAGACTGAATGAACAAAGTCCAGTTTCTGCATATGATATTGTTAATAGTTATGATGAAAAAAGTCTTGCAGACTTGATTTATTTATATGGTGAAGAACGATATAGTAGGAGAATTGCAAGTGCTATTATAGCTGCTCGTTCAGTTAAAAAAATAGCATCATCAAAAGAACTTGCAGATTTGATATATTCAGCAGTTCCTGCTCAATATCGGCATGGGGGAATACATCCCGCAACGAGAACTTTTCAAGCACTACGAATTGCTGTGAATGGTGAATTGTTGAGATTACCGAAAGCACTTGAGTCTGCTTTTAATGTTTTAAATATTGGTGGAAAACTTGGCGTGATAACTTTTCATAGCCTTGAAGATAGAATTGTGAAAAATTATTTTCGCAATTTGGAGAAAAAATGTGTTTGTCCTCCAGAATTCCCCAAATGTGTATGTGGTGGACAATCTTGTTGTGAATTGATTAATAGAAAACCTGTGCTCCCCTCACAGGAAGAAATTTTTAATAACTCCCCATCTCGTAGTGCAAAATTGCGTGTAATACGTAAACTTCGAGAAGCCAGTGAAAGGCATTTGCTTGGTATTGCTGGCGACGGGTACTAAGGAATTTTTATGAGTACCGAAGAACTTAAACTTTTTAAGCAAAAACTTATTGCATGTGGATTTGCAATGTCAATTCCTCTTCTTCTAGCTGTTGATAGTATGCAGGCTCGTCGTTATACTAAACTTGAGCAGGAAGTTACAGCTCTTGAGCGTAAACAAAAAGATTTAGTTGAGCAAAACAAGAAGTTGATAACGAGTATTAGTATTTTATCTAGTTCTGAGCGAATTGAAAAAATCGCAAGTGAGCATTTTGGAATGAGAAAAGCAACTAGTAGTGAGATTGTCCGAATTGATGTTAAGGACGGAAAAAAATGAATGATAAAGCAGAAAGTTTGCTTGATTTAAAAACTTTGTTAGAAAGTGTTTCTGGAACGTGTCTTTCTAAGAATACTTGTGATATTTTTTTTTCGTCTGTAGCAACTGATAGTCGTGTTGTAGGAAAAAATACACTTTTTGTTCCTCTTGTTGGTGAAAAACAAAATGGACATTCTTTTATTGGCTCTGCTCTTAACAAGGGTGCTTCTGTAATCTTTGTTGAACAAAGCGAATATAATTCTAAAAAATCAGAATATGATTCTCTTTCTGAAAAATCAACTGCTACATTTATTATTACGGAAAATAATTTACATGCACTTCAATCAATAGCTGCTGCGTATGTAAAAAAGTTTTCAGGGCTGATAAAAATTGGAGTGACTGGTTCTAGTGGAAAAACTACAACAAAAGAATTGTTAGTTGCTTTACTTTCTCAAAAGTACTCTGTAATTGCAAATGAGGGAAATTTAAACTCTGAAACAGGACTGCCTCTTTCGGTTTTCAAAATTAGAGAAGAACATGCAATTGGTGTTTTTGAGATGGGAATGAATCGTGTTGGAGAAATTCAAGAACTTGCGAATGTTTTGTGCCCTCAATTTGCTGTTATTACAAATATTGGAACTGCTCATATTGGTATACTTGGAAGCAGACAGAACATAGCAAGTGAAAAAAAGAAGATTTTTTCAAAATTTTCTGGAAAAGAAACTGCTTTTATTCCATGCAATGATGATTTTTGTGATTTTCTTTCAAAAAATGTAAATGGCTCAGTTGTAAAATATGGGGCAGATGATGATGTTGTTCATTTTATCTCTGATTTAGGGCTTGATGGTACTAGGTTTTCTGTAAATGGAGTTTCAATGACTCTTCCGCTTCCTGGAAACTATAATTTTAGAAATGCTTGTGCTGCAATAAAGGTTGCACTTGCGTTAGGAGTTTCTCCTGAGCAAATAAAAAATGGAATTGAGTCAATTAAGCCTATTTTTGGTCGTAGTCAAGTTCTTAGGGGAAAGTATACAATTATTCAGGATTGTTATAACGCAAACCCCGACTCTATGGAAAAATCAATAGAGTTTTGTGCTTCTCTAAAAAGTCAAGAGCGAAAAATTTTGGTACTTGGAGATATGTTGGAACTTGGAAGTGATTCAGAGATAGAACATTCTAAAATTGGAGTATTTGCTTCTTCTGAAAATTTTTCTTTAATAATCTTTGTTGGTGATGAAATGCATTATGCTTTCGAAAGTGCGAAAAAAAGTGCACCAAATAAAAATGTTATGTATTTTTCTGGAAAAAGTGATGAAACAATAGAGAGCGTTGCTTCTGTGATAGAAAAAAATGCTATTGCAGGTGATTTAATTTTGCTTAAGGCTTCTCGTGGAATTGGCTTGGAACGTCTCACAAAAAAACTTTCTGGATGTTAATGGATGTTTAAATTTAGATTTTCGCCAGAGAAACCTCTGATACAATATAATAAGAGTGATACTGGTGTTATTGTTTCTATAATATTACTACTTGGATTAGGACTTGTAACTCTTTATGTCTGTTCTGCGGATTATTCTGCAGCTCGTTTTCGAGGCGATTCCCTTTATCTTGTTAAGAGACAGTTTGTTTGTGCTTTTATAGGTCTTTGTGGAATGATTTTCCTTTCAAGTATTCGTCTTGATGTTTTAAAACGTTTTTTGCCAATAATTTTTTTAGTTTCTGTCATATTTTGTTTTCTAACGTTTACACCTCTTGGGGTTGTGAAAAATGGGGCTCGTCGTTGGATTAGACTTCCTTTGCTAGCCACGTTTCAGCCTTCAGAGGCAATAAAATTTGTATCTGTTATTTTTATGGCAAATATTTTTGAGAAACAAAGTCGTCTCTCAGAGGAAGAGCGTTCCGTAATTCCTGCTATTGTTGGAATGTTTATGTTTTTTCTTATTGTTTTGATGCAAAAAGATTTATCTACAAGTCTTCTTGTTTTGGGAACTTGTATGGTAATGTTTTTTGTTTGTGAAAAAAAATGGTTTTATATTTTGCCTGTTTTAATCGTTTTAATCCCTTTGGGATGTCTACTTATTGCTCTTGAGCCTTACCGTGTTAGCAGAATTCTTGCTTTTTTAAGACCTAATGAGTTTTTACAGACTGCTAATTTTCAGGTGAATGCTGCTCGCAATGCAATAATTTCAGGCGGGCTTTGGGGAAATGGAATTGGGTCTGGGCTTGTGAAAATGGATAGAATACCTGAAGTTCATGCAGATTATATTTTTGCTGGTTGGACAGAAGCAATGGGACTTCTTGGTGTAACAATCTATTTTATTTTGCTTGTGTTTTTTGCATATAGGTGCTATCGAGTTGCTTATATGGCGACAAACCGTTTTGCAGCAATAGGAACTTTTGGTTTTACAACTATGATTTTTGTACAGTCATTGCTTAATTGTGCTGTTGCAGCTGGTGTTGTCCCGAGTACTGGTATTCCACTTCCTTTTTTTTCGTCAGGAGGATCATCGATGATGTTTACAATGTTTATGTGTGGTTTTATAATTAACGCATCACGATATACGGACGAAAATAAAATAGATTTGGATTTAAAGGGCGGTGAATGATGACAGATTCTTCTGCAGCATATCTGAAAAAGAAAACCGAAAATGCTAAAAAAAAAGATATATCTGAAAAAAGAATGGCAATCATAAAAATTGTTGTCATAATTTTATGTTTTGTACTTGCATTTGAAGTTGTTTTGTATCTTTTTATTGTTCCCTGTTTTGCACCTGTGAAAATTGTTTTTACAGGAACGCATGATGTTGCTAATATATCTAGATTTATTGAACCGATGAAAAGAAAACCTTGGATACGTTTTGATTCTGCTGAGGCTGTTTCTATTTTATCCTCTATTCCTGGAATTGAATCTGTTTCACTTGAGAAACGATTTCCAGACCATGTTTTTGTCAGAATAAAAGAATGTACACCTGTTGCAATGACTTTTGTCCTTGTTAATAATCGCACTATACCTGTTCAAATTGATGTAAATGGTGTATTATTTCCTGTGACTGCATCTTATTCACCAGGAGACTATATTACACCTCTTGTAACAGGTCTTCCTGTTGAACGTATAAAGAATGGAATGAGACTTCCTTCGAAATATTGTGAACTTATGGCTGCGATTGCAGACCTAAGAGCATTGCCAGAAAAATATTTTTCTGCATTTTCAGAGATTCATGTTGTTCCGAAGGATTATGGAAACTATGAGTTGGTGTTTTATCCTGTGCATTCAAGACTTCGAGTTTTGACAGATAAAGATCTTGATGAAAGTATGTTGCGTCGAATGTTAGTTGTGTTAGATGTTGTCAATTCAATTGAGTCGGATGTTGTTGAAATTGATCTTCGTTATGGGGCTATTTCGTATACGACTCGGTAGAGACGATCTGGAGGGGCTGTTTTGAGCAGTATCATCGTTGGTGTGGACATCGGCACAAGTTTTGTTCATGTTGTAATTGGAGAACTTAACGAAACTGGAAATTTGGAAATTGTTGCTGTTTCAAAAAATCCGTCTGATGGCGTTCGTAATGGTGTCATTGTAAATATAGAGAAAGCTGTTGCTGTAATTCAGGAGACAGTTGGTGCCGCTGAACAAATTGCAGGTTGTGATGTTCGTAGGTGTGTCACCGCGATTGGTGGTGCGAATATTGAAAGTCGTGATTCTACTGGAATGGCTGTTATTTCCACAAAAGAGCATTCTCGGCGAGATATAAATGTAGCAGATGTAAATACTGCGATTACTTCTGCTACTGCAATTTATATTGCGATGGATCGTCAAATTCTTCATGTAATTCCAAAAGAATATATTGTAGATAGTCTTAGAGGATTTAAAGACCCTATTGGAACTTCTGCAACACGACTTGAAGTTGAAACTCATATTGTTACAGCTTCAAAAACTGGTCTTCATACTTTGGAACAATGTTTTATGCGTGCTGGCTATGAGCTTGTAGGTGCAAAACCTGTTATGCTAAAAACATTAGCAGCAACTAAAGCGACTCTGCTTGGTGATGAACAGGAACTGGGGTCTATTTTAATTGATATGGGAGGAGGAACTACTGATGTTCTTGTTCTCTGCAATGAAGCTCCTGTTTGCACAGCGTCAATTCCAATTGGAAGCAATTTCATAACAAATGATATTTCAACAGTATTAGGAATTCCGTTTGAGGTTGCTGAAAAACTTAAGATTGAAAGTGGATGTTGTTGGGGAGAACTTGTAAATCCTGAAGAAACGATTATTATTCCTGGAGTAGGAGGAAGACCTCCTGCTGAAGCGCCACGTCTAAAATTGTGTGAAATAATTCAAGCAAGAGTGATAGAAATTTTCACAGAGGTCTTGAAAGAAGTCAAAAAGAAATCTACAGTAAAGAAGATGTCTGGTAGTATTGTTCTTACTGGAGGTGGAGCATTGCTTAGTGGAGTTGTTGAACTTGCAGAAGCAGTGTTCAGAACTTCAGCTGTGCGAATTGGTGAACCAGGAAATCTTGGTGGTTCTGAAAATCTTTATCGGAATCCTGAATATGCAACAGCAGTGGGGCTGGTGCTAGAAAATAAGAATGTGGCAGAAGTTGATGATGTAGGCTTGCGAACGTCCAGTTCTGAAACTAAGAAATCTAGTTTCAATTTTGGAAGTATTATGCAACGTCTCATTGAAACATTTTTCTGATTGTTAAGTTTTTTCGTTGAGTGGGGGAAAAAATGTTTGAGTTTTCAATGTCTAATGAAGTAAGCCCAGCGCTTGCGCCTGCGGATCCAACCGTTATTAAAGTTATTGGTTGCGGTGGTGGTGGTGGAAATGCTGTAAATCGAATGATTGATTCAAGTATTCCGAATGTAGATTTTATTGTTCTGAATACAGATGTACAAGCATTGAGTCGTTCAAAAGCTCAAAAAAGAATTCCTATTGGTCAAAAAATTACTCGTGGACTTGGTGCTGGTGGAAAACCAGAAGTTGGTGAGGAGTCTGCAAAAGAAGATGCTGAGGCAATTCAAGAAGTTGTAAAAGGCTCTAATATGGTTTTTGTAACAGCAGGTATGGGAGGTGGAACTGGAACTGGTTCTGCTCCTATTGTTGCAAAAATTGCAAAAGAGGCTGGAGCTCTTACTGTTGGAGTTGTTACAACTCCTTTTGGTTTTGAAGGTCCTGTACGTATGCGTCAAGCTCAGGAAGGAATAAAGCGTCTTAGAGAGGCTGTTGATGCTCTTATTGTAATTCCTAATGAACAGCTCCTTAAGATTATGGATAAGCGAGCAACTCGTTCTCAGGCATTTTTAATGGCTGATGATGTTCTTCGACAAGGTGTACAGGGAATATCAAATATTATTACTAAGGCTGGAGAAGTCAATATAGATTTTGCTGATGTAACATCTGCTATGGCTGGTCAAGGCGATGTTATTTTTGGAATTGGAACAGGAGAAGGTGAAACAAGAGCTGTTGATGCAGCAACGGCTGCAATTAGCAATCCTCTTTTGGAAAATTCTAGAATCGATGGTGCAAAAAATATTCTGTACAATATTTCTTCAGGAGAAGAACTTGCACTTTCTGAAATTGAAGAAATTTCTAAAATTGTAACGGCTTCGGCTGATCCAAATGTAAATATTTTCTGGGGACAGGTTGTTGACCCTGATATGGGTGATAAAGTAAGTGTAACTGTTATTGCAACAGGTTTTAATAGTGGCTCTAGTTCTTCTGTTGATACTGAAACTGCAACTGTGCAAAAAACTCCTTCAGCAAGTGCAAATTCTAATGTTATGTCGTATGGAGATTTTGATTCTATTCGACGAGGTTTAAACCCAACAAGAGCAAATGTAAAGCCTGCAGTTGCATCAACTCCTAAAGTTGATATTTCTCCTGTTTCGCCATTACAACGTTCTGCTGTTTCTGAAGATCCTTTGACAACGCCGACATCTTTTGCTCGCCCTGTCCAAACGTCAACTCAGATGCCGCAAACAATGCGTTCTACAGGAACTTTAAGTGGAGATTTGCAAGCATCTGCTGATAGAGTTAGTCAAACATCAACTACAACTCAACATTCAATTGTGACTAATTTTGGTAATGAAAATGTCGACAAAAATGATTTTAATCAGCCAGCATATTGGAGACAGAATTTGAGTCGAACTATTGATTTGACTGGAGATAAATAGATTTCTGGAGTTTTGTTAATGGAGGAAAAATCTGATAGAGTTCCGCTGAATAGTGAGCAACAGATTTTACTGGATAATTTTTATTCAGAACTTGTGACTGTTGATAGAAAATCTATACTTACAGTTGAAACGTATATTTTTTGTATTGCAGATTTTTTGATTTGGCTTACGGAAAATAATATAGCGCTTTCAGCGGTTACTCATCAGAATCTACTTTATTATATTACATACATAAATACTCGTTGCGATTCTGGATTGACAGTTGCAAAAGATATTTCTGCATTAAGAAGTTTTGGTCATTATCTTGTTAATAAGAAAATTTGGTTAGAGAATATTGCGCTTCTTCTTGACCGCCCAAAGGCTTCTAGAAAATTACCAGATGTTTTAACGCCTGAACAAGTAGACGAACTTCTTGGAAGCATTGAAACTGATTCTATTTTAGGAATTCGTGATAGAGCGCTTTTTGAGTTGATTTATTCGTGTGGACTTCGTATAAGTGAAGCTTCTTCGTTAAAGACGACAGCAATTCATTTTGAAGAACAATTTTTGATGGTGTCTGGAAAAGGTGATAAAGAAAGAATTGTACCTTTTGGAGAAGATGCGCTGTTTTGGTTGAAAAAATGGATGGCTGTTCGTCATGAAGCCTTGAAAGGCAAAAAAACACCAGAGCTTTTTGTGAATTGGCGTGGTGAAAAGTTGTCTAGAAAAGGAATTTGGAAGCGGTTTAAGGAAATCGAGGCGGTTTGTGGTCTTGATGTGAAAGTTCATACGTTGCGACATTCATTTGCAACTCATTTACTTTCTGGAGGTGCAAATCTTCGTTCTGTTCAAGAATTGCTTGGACATACAGATATTGCAACTACTCAGATTTATACACATATCGATGAATCTCAATTAGGAGCATATCATCACGAGTATTTTCCAGGACATGTTATGAAGGAGGTTGATAAAGATGTTTAGAAGTATATCGATTTCTGTAATTCTTTGCAGTGTTTTGTTAATGTTTTTTTCATGCGGAAAGACTTCTGTACAGATAAAACGAATGCAAGCAATGGAAGAGGGTGTTGCTAATCCAACGACCCCTGAAGAATTTGAGAGAGCAATAAAGAAATATCAAAATCGTGTAGCCGATATTGAATCTGCAAATGCGCAGATTGGAATTTGGTATAAAATTTTGGGTACACGATATTTGGATAAAAAAATGTATAAATTAGCGCTGGAATCTTTTCAGAAAGCAACAGAATATTATCCAGTAAATCAAAATTTATATTATTACGTTGGAGTTTGTGCAGGCTACATGGCAGCAGAATCTCTTGACTATAAAGCAACTGGTTCTTATGCGCAACGCATAAATTATTTGAAACTGGCAGAATCTGCATATTTACAAGCAATAAAACTTGATGCTCGTTATACAAAAGCTCTTTATGGACTTGGTGTTCTTTATATTTTTGAACTTGATGAAAGTTATAAGGCGATTGAGTACTTAGAGAGATTGTTGACTATCGATACAAAAAATATTGATGGTATGTTTGCACTTGCAAGAGCATATTATTCTACATACCAATTTGAAAATGCAATTTCAATGTATGAAAAAATTATTTCAACAACGAAATCAGATGAAAAACGTTCTCAAGCGGAAGCAAATAAGAGGGAAGTTTTGAACAATGCTGGATACAAAAAAAACTAGCGCTGAACAAGAACTTGTTTCAATTGCTGTTAGTGGAATAACTTTTCTTTCAGCGCGAGAAAAACTACTTTTATATAACTCTATTGCTTCTGTAGACGAAATGTCTAAAATGAGTGTTAATGATATATCCAATGTTGTTGGACGAAAAGTTTTATCTCGGTCTTGGGATGGAAATAGTATTCCTGCAAGTGCGCGTCGCTCTCGTGCAATAATGCACACTTTTGATATAAAGTATGTAACGGTTATGTCTGAAAATTATCCAGACGGACTTCAAAATATTGCCGACAAACCTTTTTCTATTTTTTATCGCGGTAATTTTGATATTTTGAAAAATCCTTGTGTAGGAGTTGTTGGCTCAAGGCTTTTAACTCCTGATGGAAGGCGGGAGACTATTGATTTTTCAAAATCTGCTGCAGATAAAGGTTTTACAGTTGTTAGTGGACTTGCTTCTGGTGTTGATTCTGCGGCTCATGTTGGTGCTTTAAAATCTGATTCTGGTCGGACTGTAGCAGTTTTGCCTAGTGGAATTGACACTATTGTACCAGCTGGAAACAAATCAATTGCTGCTGCTATAATAAAGAGAGGCTGTTTATTGAGTGAATATCCTCCAGGGACGCCTCCATTGAATTGGCGTTTTGTGCAACGTAATCGTATTATTGCAGGATTGTCTTCCGATATTGTTATAGTTCAAGCACCTCCTGCAAGTGGCTCTCTAATTACTGCTGACTTTGCAATTGATTATGGACGTGAACTTTATGTATTAAAATCATCGTTTGAAAAAAAAGCACTTTCAGTAGCGATGATGAAAAAAAATAAAATCGAAGCAGCAAAAGTTGCAGGAACTAGAAAATATACACGAAAAGTTAAAAGTATTTGTGAGTATATTTCTGAAGATGGAGTTCCTGTTATTGATGATTTTAATGATTTTTTGAAATGCAAATTGGAAGCACCCGGTGAACGTTTTTTTGATGTATCCGAGTTTATTAAATTTTTTGAAATATAATTTGTGCTTCAGGAGTTGAAGTATGGCTCAGAGCAAGAGCATTAATCAGAAATTGAGCGTAAAAAAAGCGCCAAAAAAAACAAAGAAACATGTCCTCGTTATTGTTGAGTCTCCTGCAAAGGCGAAGACAATAGAGCATTATTTGGGTAGTGGATATACCGTAAAAGCTTCAATGGGGCATCTTATAGATTTGCCTAGAAGCCGAATGGGTGTAAAAATTGAGGAGAATTTTCAACCTGAGTACATTACTGTTCGTGGTCGCGCTGCGTTATTGCATGAGTTACAAAAAGATGCAAAAAATAGTGATGAAGTTCTTCTTGCGTCTGATAATGATCGCGAAGGAGAGGCTATTGCTTGGCATTTGAGCAAAGCACTTTCTCCAAAAACTGATGCTACGATACAAAGAATTGTTTTCAATGAAATTACACCAATCGCGATAAAAGAAGCTGTTAAACATCCAGGTGAAATTGATGAAGCGAAAGTGAATGCTCAAAAAGCGCGTAGAGTTCTTGACCGTCTTGTTGGTTATAATTTGAGTCCTATACTTTGGAAAAAGGTAAAAAATGGTCTTTCTGCAGGGCGTGTTCAATCTGTTGCGCTTCGTCTTATTTGTGAAAGAGAAGAGGAAGTTGAAAATTTTATTCCAGAAGAATTCTGGACTCTAAATGCAGATTTTACGAAAGCTCGTTCAAAATTAAAAACTCAATTAGTGCTTTTTGATGATAAAAAGCCTGAATTAAAGAGTGAGAGTGAAGTTAATGCAATTATCGAAAAAATAAAAGAAGCAGAATTTTCTGTTCAATCTATAAAAGAATCTGATAGAAGTGCTAAACCTAAGCCTCCATTTACGACTTCGAAAATGCAGCAGTCAAGTGCAAATCGTCTTGGATTTACTTCTAAGAAAACTATGCAAATTGCGCAGGAACTTTATGAAGGTATTACGATTGATTCAACTCGAGTTGGATTGATTACATATATGCGAACAGATTCTGTTAGAATTTCTCAAACTGCACTTGATGATGTTAGAAAGTGGCTTTCTAAAAATCATCCTGATTCACTTCCAGAAGAACAGATTATTTATACTGTTGGAAAAGGTGCTCAAGATGCTCACGAATGTATTCGTCCAACTTATGTAAGTTACACTCCTGAAGTTGTTGCAAAATATTTGACGAATGACCAATTGAAACTTTATACACTTGTTTGGGAGCGATTTGTTGCAAGCCAAATGAAAGATGCGAAAATTCGCACTACAACGATTGATATTACAGGTGGAAATGCTGTTTTTAGAGTTTCAGCAAGTAGACTTTTGGAAAAGGGGTTTTATGAGATTGTAAAACTTCTTGTTTCAAAGAAAGATGTTTCTGAATCATTGCCTGCTCTTAAGATTGGTGATGTTGTTCAATCTCAATCATTTTATGGTGAGCAGCATTTTACTCAGGGACCTGCTCGTTATAGTGATGCTTCTATGGTAAAAACTCTGGAAGAAAAGGGAATTGGTCGTCCTTCAACATATGCACCTATAATTTCTGTTTTGCTTGATAGATATTATGTTACAAGAGCAAATAAGCAACTTGTTCCAACTCAGCTTGGAAAAATTATCAGCAAAATTCTTGTAGAGTCATTCCCTGATGTTATAAACGAGCATTTTACTGCGGATGTTGAGAACAAACTGGATTTAATAGACCAAAATAAACTTGTTTGGAATAGTATGATTGGTGATTTTTTCGTACCATTCAAAAAACAAGTTGAAAATGTAATGGATACTCAAGAAAGCCTTAAGGGTACACTTGATGAAGTAACTGAAATGAAATGTGAAAAATGTGGACGCCCACTTTTGAAAAAACTTGGTCGATTCGGATTTTTCCTTGCTTGTTCAGGATTCCCTGAGTGCCGTAATACAAAGAGTATTCCTCTTGCACATTGTCCAAAATGCGGTGGAGATATTGTTGCTCGAAGAACTCACAATCGCGGAAAAGAATTTTTTGGTTGCACGAACTATCCTGAGTGTGATTTTATTACGCATTTCAAGCCTCTTGATGTTTGTTGTCCAAAATGTGGTTGGTTTTTGGTTGAAAAATACGACAAGAAAAATGGTTCGTATAAGTCTTGCATAAATCCAGATTGTGATTATTTGCATTCAGGCGACGAAGAGCAAACCGCTGCTGAAAATGCTGCAACTCTTCAAGATTTTGCAGCTTCACAGGAAATTGTCGATAAAGGTGAATAATGACTGTAGAAGAAGCTGGCGGCGAATATTTGAGCTATGTTGAAAATGTGCAGATGCTTTCTCAGAACACTGTAGATGCTTATAAACGTGATTTTTCTCAGTTTATGGCATTAGTCGGTGCGAAGAAGCAAATGCACGATATTACGCTTGATGAACTTCGTTCATGCGTTGGTGCTCTTTCTCGAAAAAATCGCGCTGCGGCTTCTATAAATCGTTTTATTGTGTCGGTTCATAAACTTTTTGCGTATTGCAGAAAGTGGGGATATATCTCGAATAATATTTCGACAGAATTAAAATCTGTGAAATTGCCAAAACGAGTCCCTAAGTTTTTGACACAAAAAGAAATCGATTCGATTTGTATGCAGCCAGCAGAAACTCCTTTGTTGTGGGAGGCTCGCGATAAAGCAATTTTAGAGTTTTTGTATTCAACAGGTTGCCGTGTTAGTGAAGTTTCGAATTTGAATGTTCGAGATTTGTCAGCAGATAGAAAATCTGCTATGGTAACAGGAAAAGGCAATAAGGATAGACTTGTTTTTCTTGAGGAAGATGCACAGAAGGCTGTTGAAAAGTATCTTACAGAAAGAAAATGTCGTTTTCCTGAAATAACAGATAATGATTCGCTTTTTTTGAATCAGCGAGGAACTCGCCTTACACGCCGTGGAATTGCGCTTATTATAGCACGTTATTCTGGTGCTGAGGGTACGAATTATCATGCTTTCCCGCACATGTTTAGACATACATTTGCAACAGCAATGCTTTCGGCAGGTGCTGATGTTCGTGTGATTCAGAAAATGCTTGGGCATGAAAATATTTCAACCACGCAAAAGTATACACACATTACAACAGAGCAATTGATTCAGACATATAATAAGGCATTTCCTCATGGAAGAAGACATAATAACGATGAAAAAGGAGATAACAATGGAAAATGAACGTCAATTTGAAAAAATCCGTAGCACAACTGTCATAGCTGTGAAGAGAGGAGACCATGTTGCGATGGCTGGCGATGGTCAAGTAACTATGGGAAATACAGTGATGAAAGGCAATGCCAGAAAAGTTCGCAGAATTTATGATGGCAAGGTTTTGACAGGTTTTGCAGGCGCTACAGCCGATGCTTTTACACTATTTGACAAGTTTGAGGCAAAACTAAAAGAATTCAATGGCGATATTGTGAGAAGCGCAGTTGAACTTGCAAAACAATGGCGAACAGACCGTATGCTCAGCAAACTAGAGGCTCTTCTTTTGGTTGCTAACAAAGATAAGTTGCTGTTGATTTCAGGTTCTGGAGATGTCATTGAGCCTGAAAAAGATGTAATCGCGATTGGGTCCGGTGGAAATTACGCCTATGCAGCCGCTCTTGCTTACATGGAAACTAGTGATTTGTCTGCAAAAGAAATTGCAGAGCGAAGCCTTAAAATCGCAGGTCAAATCTGTATCTATACAAATAATCACGTTACGGTGGAGGAACTTTAATTTATGGAAAACGAAACAAAGAGTCCAAAAATAGATGAGTCAAAACTTTTGCCAGTTCTTGATTTGACTCCAAAGCAGATAGTTGAAAAACTCGACACATACATAATTGGACAGAAAAATGCAAAGCGCTGCGTTGCTGTTGCACTGAGAAACCGCACTCGCAGACTTCGCCTTGACGCAGATATTCAAGACGAAATTGCGCCAAAAAACATTTTGATGATTGGACCTACAGGCGTTGGAAAAACAGAAATTGCCCGTCGTCTTGCAAAATTGTGCAATGCACCGTTTCTCAAAGTTGAAGCAACAAAATATACCGAAGTAGGTTATGTTGGTCGTGATGTTGAAAGCATGGTTCGCGATTTGATGGCTGTTGGCTATAACGATGTAAAGCGTGAAATGCAGGAGCAGTTAAAAGAATCTTGCAAACCTCGTGTTGAAGAAGATTTGCTTGATTTGCTTTTGCCAGGAAGCGGCAAAAAGGCGAAAAAAGAAAAGAATGCTCCAGCTCTTCCTATGTCAATATTTGGAATGAGCGTTCCGTCTGAAAACGATAATGCTGATAAAAAAGAAATCCCCCAGGAAGAAAAAGAAGCGGATTGTGAACAGTTAAAGTCAACCCGTGAAAAATTCCGCCTGATGCTTCGTGATGGCGTTCTTGAAGAGCGTGAAGTTGAGGTTTCTGTCGAGCGGTCAAACAGAATGCCGTCAATGCAAATCATTGCAGGAGGCAGCATGGACGACCTCGAAAGCGGAATGCAAGACATTGCAAACATGCTTTCAGGAGGACGCTCACACAAAAAGACTGTAACAGTAAAAGAAGCGCGCCAGATTTTGCTTGAGAAGAATCTTGAAAAAATGACAGACCCTGACAAAGTTGCAGACATTGCAAAGAAGCGTGTCGAGCAGATGGGAATTATCTTTATTGACGAAATCGACAAAATCGCTGTCCGTGGCGGTCAGTCAAGCGGTCGCGACGTTAGCCGAGAAGGTGTTCAGCGCGATATTCTTCCGATTGTTGAGGGAAGCAACGTAAACACACGCTATGGCGTTGTTGATACAACACATATTCTTTTTGTTGCGGCAGGTGCGTTCAGCGTTGCCGCTCCGAGCGACCTCATTCCTGAACTTCAGGGTCGCTTCCCGCTTCGTGTTCAGCTCGATTCGCTCAATGCACAGGATTTCAAGCGCATCCTCATTGAGCCGAAGAATGCTCTCATCAAGCAGTATAAATCGCTTTTGGCAACAGAAGGCGTCACACTTGAGTTCACAGACGATGCTATCGACCGACTTAGCTATCTTGCAGAGGAAGTCAACAGAAAATCTGAGAACATCGGAGCGCGTCGATTGCAGACAATTATGGAAACAGTCCTTGAGGATATTTCATTCTCTGCGGACGAACATAGCGGAGAAACAATTTCGATCACAAAAGACTTTGTAGACGAAAAACTCAAAGACGTTATCGAAGACCAAGATATTTCACGATATATTCTCTAGATTTGCTAAATCTCGCGGCAGGTAGTACCGATAAGAAAAATATGAATAGTTTTATGCGTTCCGTTGATATGCTCCAGCGTGCTCTGGATGTAAATACACTCAGATATCAGGTTACAGCAAATAATCTTGCTAATTCTGAAGTGCCGAATTTCAAGCGTACCTCTGTTTGTTTTGAAAGCGAATTGAAGCGCGCTCTTGAAAGCGAGAAAAATGACAAAGACGCTTTTCATATGGTAACAACAGATGAGCGGCACATAAGTTCGTCTGCTCCCTACGATTACCGAACGGTAGAGCCTCGCCGCGTCGTTGATTACACGACTTCGCTTAAGGCAAATGGCAACAATGTTGACGCAGAACAAGAAGCAATGCAGATTATGAAAATCCAGATGGATTATCGATTGCTCACTCAACTTGAAAACTTTGAGTTCAATCAAATGAAAATTGCAATGAAAAAATAAAGAGAGGAATTAAAGTATGGGTCTTTTTACAAGCATTAACATTGCAGCGACAGGAATGAGCGTTGAACGTCTTCGCACAGACGTTATTTCAAACAATATTGCAAATGCATCTTCAACGAGAACACAGGAAGGCGGCGTTTTCAAGAGAAAGAGCGTAATCCTTGAACCTGTTGCGAAAAATCCACAGTGCAAGAATCCGTTTGTTCCAAACGAACTTGATAATGGCGCTGGCTCTGGAGTCCGCGTTCACGAAATCGTTACCGACACATCAGCAGGACGCCTTGTTTATGACCCGACGCACCCTGATGCGATAAAGTCAGGCCCGAACGCAGGATACGTTGAATACCCGAATGTTAACATCGTTAACGAAATGGTTGATATGATTTCGGCTTCCCGTGCATACGAAGCAAATGCTTCCGTTATTCAAGGCTCAAAAGAGATGTTCTCTTCCGCTATGGATATCGGCAGATAAGGAGGAGAATAAATGTTTGGCTCTCTTGAGTTGACACGAACAGACCCTGCGCACATTGGAACAGCGCATCTTTCAGGAAAAGACAACGTTGGAAAAGTTGATATTCTTATTGGCGCAGAAGACGAGAAAAAAACAAAGTTCCAGAACTACCTTGTGGACGCAATCAGCGCTCTCAACGAGCAGCAGATAGATGTCAATCACATTCAGGAGCAAGTTATCACAGACCCTGATTCAGTTGACATTCACGACGTAACGATTGCGATGGCAAAAGCGCAGATGTCGCTTTCGCTTGCACAGACCGTAATCGAGCGAGTCGTGCAGGGTTGGAACGAGATTTCAACATCACGCTAAAAAATAATTCTTAAGTAAAAGAGCCTGTTTTCAGAAAATGAAGCAGGCTTTTTTTGTTCCCGTTTCGGGAAGAGTGAAAAACAAGTGAGTTAGCGTTTTCCCGTTCTGGAAAAGAAAAAATGAAGTGTTTTGAAAAGTATGTTCTAGAAATTATTGTCATGCTGAACTCTTTTTTTGCATCTGCCTTGATTAAACAGATTACAAAACAAGTTCGAAAGACAGTTTACACACCAGAAAAAAAATCCCGCACAAAAGTTGTGCAGGCAAAAAAAATGTGCCAGGAACCGGAATCGAACCGGCACGACGTTTGACTGTCGAGGGATTTTAAGTCCCTTGTGTCTACCAATTCCAC
>Ga0256870_1000105_pt1 | contig 23832 bp, 25 predicted proteins | sample RumenRJG_06RNA_FD_186079 | JGI IMG/M metagenome (GOLD analysis project Ga0256870, IMG submission 186079) | Metatranscriptome of bovine rumen microbial communities from Lethbridge, Alberta, Canada - Rumen RJG_06 (Metagenome Metatranscriptome) | ecosystem: Host-associated > Mammals > Digestive...
AAAAAATAGGTGGGCAGAAAAACGAACGTTTTCCTACACGTTTTGCACCTTTCTGCAGGTAGAGCGTATATCGGTGACAAGCCTTAGGAGTTGTTTAATGATTAGTTATGGATATGCTTGGGTTCCGGAAGGACTTGATGGAATCAATGACCAGATAGAGGCTTTTCACAGGTTTGGCATAGGAGATGACAGGATTTATCAGGATGAACAGGCTGGTGTAGTGAAGGAGAGGAAGGAGTTAAGGCGTCTGATTAAAAAATGTAAAAAGGATGACCTTATCTTTATTAAGAATCTTGATCGTCTTGGAAGTAGTTACGATCAGCTTAGGGATAACTGGATAGAGATCACATCAAAGAACGGTATAAATATCTGTGTTATCGATTCTCCTATGATTGATACCAGGCGTGATTCCGAACTTGTAAGCAGTATTGTTCTGTCTATGCTTGATTATGTCAATACTACTTCTAAAACGGGAAGTGCAAGGATTCAAGCAGAACGAATAAAGGCTGCAATGAATCGTGGAGTGAAATTTGGAAGACCTAAATGGCAGCCTGACGATGAATTTATAGAAGTTTACCTTCGTTTTAAAAAAGGAGAACTTAGCCTTACTACCGCATCAATCAAACTTGGTATTCCGAAAAGTACGTTCAGATACAGAGTGAAGGTATATGAGGAGCGGTAAGGCGCATTAATCACCACTATATACAAAAGAAAGAAGGGTATTTTGAGAATGAGAATTAAGAAAAAAGAGCTGCTTGAAATGATAGATCAGCTCATCGAGATAAATACCCTTATAGATAAGGACGGAAGATTTCCAGAAGGAGTAGATGCTCCAGAGTGTCAGGAACTTGCCCTGAAACTTGGCAATTTTATCGAGGATAAATATAAAGAGTCAAACCCAGAGGATATAATCCATTCTCTGGAAGATTATTGCGAACTTATATACCAGATGTCTTTGACTGAAAATGAAGAGCAGACAAAACTACATAAGCTTGTTAAAAAAGTAAAAGTAGTACTATTAAGTGCAAGACACGGTATAGAGTATGACCTTCCAAAAGATAGAAAGCAGGTCGTATTTTTACCATATAAGGTTTCTATGTGGGATTCCTTAGAGAGCATCTGGATGGCAGCACACAGAGACCCAGAGGTGGATGATTACGTCATTCCTATCCCATACTTTGACAGAAACCCTGATGGAACCTTTGCAGAAATGCATTATGAGGGCGACCAGTACCCGGATTATGTGCCAGTTACAAATTGGCAGGAGTACTCTATATCTGATGAGAAACCGGAAGTGATTTTTATTCATAATCCTTATGATAATACAAATTATGTAACAAGTGTGCATCCGAGCTTCTACAGTTCAGAATTAAAAAAATGGACTGATGAACTGGTCTACATTCCATACTTTGTACTTGGAGAGATTGATCCTTCAAATCAGACTGCAATTGATGGAATGAAGCATTTTATTACTACACCGGGAGTTATATATGCTGATAAGATTATAGTTCAGTCTGAGGATATGAAAAAGATATATGTAAATGAATTTCTGAAATTTGCGAAGGAGATGGGACTATCTGGTGAATATGTAGATAGGAAATATCAGGAAGCAAGAATTTTGGGTACAGGTTCTCCTAAATTTGACAGACTCAAACGTATATCTAAAGAAGACATCATTCCTGAGAAATGGAGAAAATATATATTTAAGGCAGATGGAAGCCGTAAAAAGGTTATCCTCTACAACAGTAGTGTTACAGCTCTGTTAGAGAATAATGAAAAGATGATTGAAAAGATGAAGAAGGTATTACAGACATTCAAGGAATCAAAAGATGAAGTTACATTGCTTTGGAGACCTCATCCTCTCATTCAAGCCACACTTACATCAATGCGGCCGAGTCTATGGAATGTATATAAAGAAATAGTTGATAAATACCGCGAAGAAGACTGGGGCATTTATGATGATGGCCCAGATCTTGATAGGGCGATAGTAGTAAGTGATGCGTATTATGGAGACTGGAGCTCGGTGGTGCAGCTATATAGGCAGGTAAAGAAACCGGTGATGATACAGAGTGTGAATGTATAGGAATACAGTAATAACTGTATGTTGAAATGAGGTATACGGAGACAAGATGGAAGATAGGCTAATCGAACAATTGAAATGCGGAAAAAGTTGTTTGGCTGTTGTTGGACTGGGATATGTAGGAATGCCAATAGCAGTAGCTTTTGCTAAGAAAAATATTAGAGTTATTGAGTATGATATAAACGAGAAAAAGATTGAGCAATATGAACCTGGAATTGATCCAACAAATGAAGTTGGAAATGAGGAAATAAAAAATTCTAATGTCTGTTTTACATCCGATGAAAAGAAATTAAAAGAAGCAATGAGAATTTCCAAACTGAACAAAAGTGAATTAACAGAGAAAATGACCGAGGAGCTTCAGGCACTTCGGGCGAAGATTGGTCTTTCACAGGGAGAGCTGTCGAAGATGGTGGGAATATCCAGACAGACATATTGCGCAGTGGAAACGAAGAAACATCCCATGTTCTGGAGTACATATATGGCTCTGCTTCTGGTGTTCGACAATAACGAGAAGACAAAGGGAATGCTGGATATAATCGGAGTGTTTCTGCAGGAACTCAGGGATATTTTTAATTTTAGTTATCGATAAATTGAATTAGGAGTAAAGCTGATTGTCGTAGTAGCCCGTCCGGGATCCTGCAAGGCTATCGCAAAGCGTATAGGTGATATATGCAGAGAGTGTGATGTGGAGCTGTTTGATGTGAGAGGCAAAGACCTTCTTGCTGCGCAGGCGACAAGGTATGATTTTACGTCGGTATCCGGTGAAAGCAGGAAGATTTTGCTTGAGAAAATACATAATGCCGATATAGTCAGTTTTGACTTGTTTGACACGTTAATCATGCGGAAGGTCTATTCGTATACGGATGTTTTTGAACTCACAGATTGGGAATTAAGGAGAAGGGGAATTATAATCCCTGATTTCGGTAAAAGGCGTTTATCAGCGGAAAAAGAGCTTTCCAAGAAATATGCCCCGATACTGGAGGATATTTATGAAGAAGTGCTCCGACAGATAGGCGGCTGCTTCCTTTCAGCTGAGGAGCTTGCGGAAATTGAGTGGAATCTTGATCTCTCAACAATGATCCCAAGGGATACTGTGTGTTCTATTTTAATACTTACGTTCATAGCAACAAGAAAAGTAAAGAGGACGGAGTGAATATGCTCTCAGATTTATTCTCCGTATAGAAAATGGTCAGAAAAGTCAGAAAAGCTTATAGATTCAGCATTTATAGGCTCTATTTATAGAAATAATAGATTTGCGAAAGCAAAAAGAAGGGTGGCTTTTAAGTTGGAATATATCATAGTGCAAGCGGGGGGCAAAGGCACTCGCTTGGAACATTTGACAAGAAATAAGCCTAAAGCGTTAGTATCGGTGGATAACCTGCCAATGATATTTTATTTGTTTAAAAAATATGCGGACAAAAGATTTGTAATCATAGCGGACTACAAGAAAGAGGTAATGCGTGAGTATCTCTCTTCTTTTGCTAATGTTAAATATCAGGTTGTAGACGCATCTGGAACCGGTACATGTTCGGGAATAAAACAGGCTATAGACCTTATTCCGGACGACAAGCCATTCATGTTAGTTTGGTCTGATCTGATTCTCCCAGATGTGTTGAAGCTACCAGAGGAATATGAGTCAGATGCGAAGCCAGAACACGATTATGTGGGTCTTTCGGAAACCTTTCCATGTAGATGGAAATATGAACATGATTGTTTTCAAGAAGAAAGATCAACTGAGTATGGCGTTGCAGGCTTTTTCCTGTTTACGGATAAGAAAAAAATTAATAATGTGCCTGAAAGCGGTGAACTCGTTAGGTGGATGAGCGAACAGAACTTATCCTTCAAAACTGTAGGACTGGGCGGAACAAGAGAGTTTGGTCTTTTGGAAGAGTATGAAAAACTTCCGCAGGCTAAATGCAGACCGTTTAATAAGATTACTGTTGATGGAGATGTTCTGGTCAAAGAGCCTATCGACGCACAGGGAGAAAAACTGGCTAAAAGAGAAGCTGCATGGTATGAGAAAGCCAGATCGTTGAACATTCCTGAATTACCAAAGATATTTGAGACGAATCCTCTGAAGATGGAATTCATTAAGGGCAGAAATATATATGATTGCGATTTTGACTATGAAACAAAGAAGTCAATACTTAAGTCACTTATAAGTGCGCTAAAGGCTCTCCATGAAAGCGAAGAAGTTGCAGCAGATACTTTCAGTATCGAGGAAGCGTATTTCAATAAAACCATAGATCGCCTTGCAAAAATACAGGATCTTATTCCTTTTGCCAGAGACAGGGAAATTGTGATCAATGGCAGAAAATGCAGGAATGTTTACTATCACAAAAGAGAACTGCAAAAGAGAATAGAGAAACTGAAGATAAATTGTGATCAGTTTGCTTTTATACATGGTGACTGCACATTTTCGAACTTGATGGTCAGAGAAGATAACAGTCCGGTACTTATAGATCCAAGGGGGTATTTCGGATTCTCGGAATTATATGGAGATGTCAGATATGATTGGGCAAAGCTCTACTATTCTGTAGTGGGTAATTATGATCAGTTTAATCTGAAGAGATTTCGATTAGAAATTGGAGATGATCCTGGCGATGGAGTACATTTGCAAATTACTTCAAATCACTGGGAGGAATTGGAAAATGATTTCTTTGATATGACCGGAGCTGACAGAGAAGAGATTAAATTACTACATGCAGTTATCTGGTTATCACTTACAACGTATGCATGGCAGGATTATGACTCTATATGTGGAGCATTTTACAACGGACTGTATTATTTGGAGGAAATATTATGATTGCATATTACAAGGATGTGATGCACACAATCGAGGACTCTTTGGAATCTATTGATGAGAATTTGTATGAACAGATCATAGAGGAATGCGTTGATACGCTAAAAAACGGAGGGAAGATAATAGCCAGTGGATTAGGAAAAAATGTTCCTATATGTGAAAAGTTTGTTGGAACACTCAATTCTCTAGGGATAGATGCAAGATTTCTTCATACCAATACTGCTGTCCACGGTGATTTGGGTATGGTAGGAAAGAAGGATATCGTATTCCTTTTAACAAAGGGTGGAAATACAACTGAGACGGTTGATCTTGGAATGCATCTGAATAAGCGTGGTACTAATACATGGTTGATGTCGTTTTATGGTGATGGAAAAGCATCAAAGGTTGTAGAGAAGAAATTCATAATGCACCTCATAAATGAGGGGGATGAATGGGATATTGTTCCAAATAATTCAACAACAGTGTATTTGATAGTTCTTCAGGGGATCGCGATAGAGATTGGTAAACGTATGGGAATTACGATCGATGATTTCAGAGAGAATCATCCAGGTGGTGGTATTGGGGCAAAATTGAGTGGAAAAGAAATATGGTGAGTTTTATATGTCTTCTAACAGAATGGAAACTGAATTCGTCAATAAAATAATTCGTATCTTGCTTGCTGATTTATATTGGATTTTTATATGCATAAAGGAAAATATAGATAAGAGAGATGTTGTTTTAGTTCTTATGGGAGAAAACAAGAAAGTTGATGAACTAAGTCTTGAATATCTAGATCTTTTTCGAGAACGAAGGCATGCGAGAAAAGCAATTGTGTTTGTACCTCAATCAGAAGCGGAAAAATGGAAAAATAAAAGTGATGTTTCAGAGTCGACTAAAATAAGAGGGATAAAAAAGAAATATATTTTATTACTATACGAAAGGTATTGTATGAATAAGTTCTTCAAAAACCTTGTCTTTACATCTATTAAAACAACAAAAGAGAATATGATTGATAGATATCTTAAAGAGACAAATATCACTGAAGAAGATGTAGTTTGTTTAGCATTTTACAATTTCAGAGGGATTCCTCAGAGGAATGAAATCAAATGATTTATGGTAGAGAACTTAGTCGAATCAAAAAAAGGATAGATGGTTTACACAATAAGGGAGTTTTAAACGGAAAAGAAATATATTTTTTTGGTGCAAGTGATAACACAAAACAACTGATTTCTATCATAAAAAAGAAAGGATATGAAACCAAAGGAATAATAGATAATGATCATATGAAACAAGGTGGTTTCATGTGTGGCAGATTAATTAATTCGGTTGAATCTATTGAAATTAAAAAAAACAGCCTTGTCTTTATATATTCATTTTTTGATATGGAAATGATTGGGCAATTATTATCCATTGGATGGGAGATTCGGCAAATAATATGTCTTAGCGATAAGGAATATAGTACTTTTTACTATTTAAACGAAGCTAGATTAGGAAGAAAGATATATAAAAAAATTGAATTCCCTGAAAGCACAGAGATGATGTTTATATGCCCTTATACAGGTACTGGAGATATTTATCTTATAGGATGTTTTTGGAAAGAATACATTAGAAGAATTAATATACAAAGTTATAGATTTGTTGTTGTAAGCAAAGCGTGCGCAAAAGTAGCTAAACTTTTTGATATTGAAAATATACACGTTATAAGTTCAGTAGAATGTGAACAGCTAATTAGATACTACATGATGTTCCCAGAAAAGTTAAATATTAAGATTCTTAATGATGGGTGGGCTCAAATCAATGCAAACCAAACGGAGTGGTTTCGTGGATATAAAGGGTTATATTTCATGAACCTTTTTAGAAAGTTTGTGTTTTCGCTCCCAGACGATATTGTACCTGTTCATCCGGAGCTAAAAAATGTTAGTACAAGTATTAATAGTATATTTGATGAAAAGAAATTGAAACAGAATAAAACAATAGTAATTTCGCCATATTCGAATACGTTAGCAGATTTACCGTGGCTTTTTTGGGAAAGATTAGCAAAAAAACTACAGGAATTGGACTATAAGGTTTGTACAAATAGTTCTGGAGATGAAGAACCTCCAATTAAGAATACGCAAGGAGTTTTTTTTTCATTAGATGTTGCACCTCAGTTTATTGAAAAAGCTGGATATTTCATAGGAGTGAGAAGCGGATTTTGTGATGTGATAAGCGGAGCAAAAGCAAAAAAAGTTGTTCTATACGACAAGCATAACAAGTTTTACATGTGTAGTGCTTTCGATTATTTTAATTTAAAGGAAATGGAATTGTCTAATGACACATTTGAGATAGAGTTTGATCATGATTGTTTGGATGAGACGATTAATACGATTTGTAATATTATATCCAGCTAATGATAAGGAGAGTCAAAGGTGATTGAAACATATAAAAGAGAGGATGTACTTAATTTTTATAATAAGCTTCAGTTTAATGAAACAAGTAATCCTATCATTCAAGCTGAGATGATTAAGAAAGTAAATGCTGTTGAAAAGATTTATCCGGATTCTTATGAATTAGTTGAGGCAAAAAAGATCGTTGAACTTGGTTGCGGTGCTGGATGGCTTGCAAACTCTATTGCTTATTACTATGACTGCTACGTTGAAGCAGTTGATTTTAATTTACGTGCAATAGATATGGCTATAAAGACAGCAGAGAAGTTAGATATTTTGGATAAAGTGAAGTTTTCTGTAGGTGATTTATTCACCTACAACACATCTCCCGCAGATTTAGTGATTTCAAATGGGGTACTTCATCACATGTCGAATTGTATGGAAGGAATAAAGAAGTGTATAAGCTTGATAAAAAAGGATGGAATTATATTTATAGGATTGTACCACAAATATGGTAGAAAACCATTTTTGGATTACTTTGAGAGGCTTAAAACAAATGGTATGCCAGAAGATGAGTTGTATCAGGAATATAGAAGATTAGACAATCGTACTTCAGATGAAACACAAGCGAAAAGTTGGTTTATGGATCAAGTAATGCATCCATACGAAACGCAGCACACATTAAAAGAGGTTATAGATTTATTTGAAAGTGAAGGGGTTCGGCTGGTAAAAACTTCAATCAATCAATATAATGCTATTTCATCCTACGATGATTTATTCGAAATGGAAAAAGAATTATATGAAGTTGGAGAAAAATATCTAAAGGAAGGAAAATATTTTCCAGGTTATTTTTATTGTAAAGGTATGAAATTATAGAATCGTTTGTAAATTGCAACTGGAGGTAGAGATAAATGTATGTACTTGGGATTTCTGGGCTTTATCATGATTCAGCGGCTTGTCTGATTAAAGATGGAGAAATAATAGCAGCTGCGCAGGAAGAACGGTTTAGCAGAAAGAAGCATGATGCCAGACTTCCAGTAAATGCTATGAATTATTGCCTTAATTATGAAGGAATAACAAGCGAAATGCTTGAGGCTGTTGTTTATTATGACAATCCTGCATTAACACTTGATAGATTCATGCGAAATGCGTATGAATTAGGAAATCAGTGCCAAAAATTGTTAGATTTATCATATGAGCATCTAGTGTCAGAAAAATTATGGATACATATTTTAATAAAAAATGCCATTGGAAGCTTAGGTAAACACGGAAAGTTACTGGTGTGTAAGCATCATATTTCACATGCAGCATCTGCGTTTTATCCATCTCCGTTTTATAAAGCTGCAATTTTGACAATAGATGGTGTTGGTGAGTGGACTACAACAGCTATAGGGATGGGCATAGGAGAAAAAATTAAGCTTGTCAAGGAAATAAAGTATCCACATTCAATTGGACTTTTGTACAGCGCATTTACATATTTTTGCGGTTTTAAGGTGAATTCAGGGGACTATAAGTTTATGGGGTTAGCTCCCTATGGGAAACCAATATATTACGAGCTTATTAAGGAGAAAATCATTGATATAAGGGATGATGGATCATATAGACTACATTTAGAGTATTTTGATTACTATAAAGGCGGAACCATGATAAATGAGTCTAAATTTGCTGAATTGTTTGGCGGAGGGAGAAGGATTCCCGAACAGCGAATTACTCAAAGAGAAATGGATATAGCGGCATCGGTACAGCTAATAACAGAAGAAGTTGTGATTGCACTTGCAAAAGAAGCGAAGAAAACAGTAGGCGAAGATGTAGAAAATCTAGTTATAGCGGGTGGCGTAGGACTAAATTGTGTAGCCAATGGAAAACTCGAAAAATCAGGTATATTTAAGAACATTTGGATTCAGCCTGCGGCGGGAGATGCAGGAGGAGCTGTCGGAGCGGCATTATATACTTACTATAATCATTTTCATGGAAAAAGGATTGTATTAGACCAGGATTCACAAAAAGGAAGCTTCTTGGGACCTGAATATTCAAACCAAGAAATACAGCAATATCTTGATGAAAAAAAACTGCAATATCACAAGGTTGATAATAAGGAACAATGGTGCCAAAAGATTGCATCATATTTAAGGGATGGGAAAATAGTTGGTCTATTTAAAGGAAGAATGGAATTTGGTCCAAGAGCACTTGGAAATCGAAGTATCATAGCGGACTGTCGCTCTGATGGAATGCAATCCAGAATTAATTTAAAAATAAAATACAGGGAGTCGTTTCGACCTTTTGCACCTATTGTCTTAAAAGAGGATTTGGAAAAGTATTTCGATATGACGTGTGAAAGTCCATATATGCTTAAGGTTGGATACGTTAAAAATGAACTTAGAAAACCGTTCGATGTAAGTAAGCTATTGAATGAGAATAATAATGATATGTTAAAAGTGGTTTCTATATCAAGATCCACAATACCAGCAGTCACGCATGTTGATTACAGTGCACGAATTCAAACGGTTGATGATATTAGAAATAGAGAATTGGCAGATATTATGCGAGCTTACAAACAAGCAACAGGTTGTAGTGTACTTGTTAACACTTCTTTTAATGTAAGAGGCGAGCCAATAGTATGTACACCAAGTGAGGCCTATGCGTGTTTCATGAGAACTCAGATGGATATATTAGTCTTAGAGAGTTTTATTCTTATAAAGGAAGAACAACCTAAATTTGTGGAAAGCGAGGAGTGGAAAAACTCATATGAGCTTGATTGATGATAAGGAAAAATTTACAAGCTGGATAGTTAAAAGTAACCAGAATAATGATAATAATTGTATATTGTGCGAGCCGAATATAAATGATGAATACTGGAGTGAATGTGAACAGGGAATAGAGTTGGAAGAGTACGATTTTAATACTGTAAGAGAGTTAAAAGAAATAATAAATAGAAGGGTGAGCCTTGAAAATGTTGATGATGAGATTGTTAAAATTTTAGTCGCTTCGATATTCAAGAACAAACCGAAAGCATCAGATATAAATAATTCTAAGCAAAAAGAAAGTGAAATAAACATTCCGGAATTCATATACACTTTTTAAAGCAGAGGAGACAATAATGAATGGCGATCAACCCATTATGTGGAATTTAAAAGAAATGGTGGATTTTTGTAGTGAATTCGAAAATATTTATATTTATGGTCATGGACATGATCAAGATATGCTATGTAAGTATTTAGAAATGATTAAATTTCGTATTTCCGGGTTCATTGTTTCGGATAATAAATTTAATGACAAAAATGAAGCACAAGGAGACATAAGATGTTCGGATATAAAGAATAAAACGAATAAGGACTGTATTGGCATTATAGTTGCAACATGGGATTTATATTTTAATGAGATATTAAAAGAATTGCTTCAAGTAGGTTTGCCTATTAATAATGTATATTTTCTGTCTGGATATAATAAAAGGACAATTAGTCATAAAATGACACCAAGACCGCAAGATAGGATGTGGATAGAGGTTAATTTGGCAGATCATTGTAATTTAAATTGTCAAATGTGTGATCACTTTGCGCCATTAGCAAAACCTACATTCATGGATATTGATGTGTATCGAAATGATGTACATAGATTATCAGAGCTTGCTAGAGGACACATTGATATTTTTAAATTGCAAGGTGGCGAGCCTTTGTTAAATGATAATACCATTGAATTCATCAGAATTGCACGCGAAAATTTCCCTAAGGCTATTTTATTTTTCTTTACGGATGGTTTACTGCTGAAAAGATGGGAAAGCCATCCGTCAGGTAATTTTTGGAAGGCTTGTCATGATTATAACGTTAGAATAGAGCTTACGGTATATCCTGTTGGAATAAATCTTTCAGAAATCGAGGAGTTGGCAAAGAAATATGATGTATGGCTTGATGCGTTTACTGAAGTTGGACACAGAAAACTTGATGGAGTAAAAAGATCAGTCAAACATCCGTTTTTGTTAGATGGAAGTGCTGAAAAATGGCAATTCATTAGTTGTTATCAATTTAACGAGAGTATTACATTGAGAAATGGAAAATTATATACCTGTCCGATGATCCCATATATTGAGCATTTTAATAAATATTTCAATCAGAATTTAAAGGTAACTGAGAATGACTATATTGACATATATAAGGCAAAGTCCTATGAAGAACTGGCTGAATTTGTAACGCACAGGACTGATTTTTGCAATTACTGTGATGTAAGAAACAGAAGAAGTTACGAATGGAAACAAAGTAAACATACAATTGATGAGTATGTAGACGTTGAGGAGAGAAAATGATTCAGGATACATTTTTTAATTGTATACGGGAATGTTGGGATTCATTGAGAAAATTCAAAACGATAATATGCTATGGAGCAGGTGAGGATGGGCAATTTGTGGTGGGCCTTTTAACAGCAAATTTGTCTAGTGATATCGTTTTTATAGATAATAATTCCAATAAAATTGGAAAAGAGATTTGTGGTGTTAAGGTTTATCCGGTTTCATATATTAACAATTATAAGAAGGATGATGCTATTGTACTTGTTACATCGCTTAAATACGGAAGGGAACTTATGGATAGCATCGCCAGAAGTAATTTGGTGAATGATAATGAGAAGGATCCCCTGACTACTAACGGATTAATAATTGATAATTCAATTGCACGAATATTTAGAAATTATTATTCTAACGAGATATTGGTAAGAATAAATGATAATAGAGATAAGGTTTATCATGCTTATAATCTATTAAATGATGAAAAATCTCAAAAAATATTTCAGCGGAAAATATGGAATTTTATAACAGGTGGAATAATTAATAAAGATATAATGAGCCTTCCACAATATTTTCCAGATGAAATTATAGAAATGTGTAATGATAAGGAAGTTTTTGTGGATGTTGGAAGTTATGTAGGTGATACTCTAGAAGTATTTTTGAAAGTGATGAAAGGAAAATTTAAAAGGTATTATTGCTTTGAGATGAGTAGTACTAATTATAGCAAACTTGAGCAACTATGGAGAAATGAAGTTAATGACGATAGAGTAGTGCTATTTAATTATGGATTAAGCTGTCAAAATACAAAAGTTCACTATGTGGATTGCGGAGAAAGCACTACATATCAAAAAGGTGATACAAATGATACATCAATAGCTCAACTAAGGACGCTTGATAGCCTTATTGATTCTGGAGAGATTTGCGATGAAATAACATTTGTAAAAATGGATATTGAGGGAGCGGAAATGGATGCTCTTCAAGGAATGGAAAAAATGATACAACGTAATAAACCTAAACTTGCAATTTGTATATATCACAAATTTGAAGATTTGTGGGAAATACCTAATTATATAAAATCAATTGTGCCAGAATATAGTTTTTTAATTAGGCATCATAACTATGATCATACGGAAACAGTTTTATATGCTTATATTAATGAATATGTTCCTAAACCATAGGGCGGTTATGAGTATGGATTGTGATTATTTCTTGTGGAGGCATTAGTTAAATGAAGCTGATTGCTCATAGTTCAGTAATAGCACTCGGATATGAATGGTTTTCGGGGATGTTTAGAAATGGATTATATAGAAAAGAAGAAGGAAAGGAAAAGGTTGAATTTGTTGGATTCTTTCCAGGGGAAAAATATGATCAGGCGATGTTGCATGGCTGTATAAGGGAATCGAATAATAAGTTATATTTTTCACCATACTACTCTCGAAATGTTACTTACTATAACATGCTAAGTAAAACATTCACTAACATTCCATTAAAGAATATGGAAATAGATAGTAGGGCAATTGTTGGTAACTCAAATCCGTTATTTTGGCAGGCAATAAAAGTTGAAAATGGTGTTTTTATGTTGGGATATAGTTATCCTGCTATTTTATTTATTAATTCCACAAACGATGAAATTGTTTATATTACTGATTGGATTAATGATCTTAATAAATACATTGAAGAAGATGAAGGCTTTGCCTTCTTTACGGAAGGGCATTTTATTGAGGGAAAAGAATTATGGATTCCATTAGGCTGCTGTCAAGGTTTTTTAGTTCTCAATCTCGAAACATTGAGATGTAATATACACAGAGTTAAAGGAAGCTTTAGCTCGATTAGTTGCGCCGAAAATGTTGGTAAAGATACATATTTCATTATGGGGAGAGGAAAAGGTAAAGATAAATATGCCCTATATGATAGAAAAAAAGATGAGATAAATGAATTGCATAATTTTCGCATTGATGAACATTATGGGGATTTCCCTTTTCACAAACCTCTTTATTATAATGGGAAACTATTTATTATTCCCATAAACAATGCAAAAGCATTTATTTATGATATTCATAGTAAAGAATTATATGATTGGTTCGAGTTTAATGAATTAAGAAATAGTTATAATGAGAAAGCACCAAATTTTTTCAACCTTAAAATAGTTGACAGTATACTTAGCTTTTGTGAAATGTCTGACCTGTCTTGGAATGATTTAGATTTGTTAAACATGAAGAATAAAAAACAATATTACTATGAGAATAATCTAAATGATGATGACTTAAAAAAATTATTTTCCCCTTTTATTGAAAAAAATTCCATTATTGATGAAAAATTTTATGGATTGAATAATTATCTTGATTGGATAAAAATATAGGGATTGTTTATGGAAAATTTAAATATATCGGACAATTCATTGAAAAATTATGGACTATTTGATGATTTATTCCACATACGTGAAAGATTAAAGGACAAGAAAGTATACTTATATGGTTTTAATACAAATACAAAGAAATGTCTTTTTTTTCTAGCTCATATAGGTATAACTGTTTGCGGTTTTGTATTAGATAAAAATGATTTATATATTCATGAGCATTCTTCATATCTTGGTAAAATTTGTATACCTTTGGAGCACTTAATAACCATAAATATGAGTGATAATGTAATCGTTGATATTTATGGTGACAATATTTCTATATTAAAGAGATACTGTGGGAATACATTAGTAACAGAGACGTTGTTTAAGGCTGATGATAAGTCCGTCTATATATATGGAAAGGGAAATGTAGGACATAGACTACTAAATTTTTTGAATACAACAAAAATAACAATAAAGGGGTGGATAGATAAAAATTACGACACTGGATTTTGTGATGGGTTGAAAGTATTTTCGACAAATGAATTAAGTAAAATTGATAGAAAGTCGGCAATTATTATCGCTTTGGCAGATATTAAAGAGATAAGATGTGTTTATGATTTTCTTAAGAATAATGGGTTTGAGCACATTACATATTTTGATTATGCTTATTTGGAATTCTCTTTTTCTAATTGGGTTTTCTCTGAATGTGACAAAAAATATATAAACGTATTTAGTGACTTAATGATTAACTATATACTTTCGAAACCCGAGGTGTTGTTATTTAGCAATCATATTCAATATTTAAAAGACACCCTAAATTTTCTAAATGTTCTTGGAGTACATAATGTTTTAGGTGTTACAGAATTAGATATTTCAGAGGATTGTAAGTATATAAATAATATTTATGATTATATAGAAGATGCTGATAATCATATATTTTGGGCACTTGTTGGAGATGAGCGTAACTTAGCAAAAGTGGCAGATATCTTAGAAATAAAGGATTCACTACTGATAAAGGGAAATTCCCAGCCATATAAATTATCAAAGAAGTATTCTTTAGACATGAATCTGGGGTATAACGATTCTGCTGGAATATCTATTTTAAGAAGTCATAAGGACGAAGGGAAAAACGTATGTATAGGAATATTAGGAGGATCGACATCTGATATCAATGGATATTGCGAAAAATCATGGCCTGAAATTCTTTTAGAATTGATACAGCAAAGAGGTTATCGGGGGGAATTATTGTGCGCAGCGAACATTGGCTTTAACTCATCTCAAGAATTGATGATTCTTGAAAGAGATTTACTTATCAGAAATATAGATATAGTAATTAGTTATAGTGGAGCTAATGATTATATTAACGCTTTACAAACTAAAAGATTTTTTCATCCTTATCAGGTAGAATTATTTGATTATATTTATAAAAAGAATTATTCAGTAGGTGAATTTGGAGTCATGACAAATAATAAGGATTACTTGTCTGATAAGTTAGATTGTGATCCGTCAAGAAGATGGATAATGAATGAAATGATAATGCACTCGATCTGTGAAACATTTGGTGTTGCGTTTTTTGCGTTTATTCAACCATGGTTATTTTCAAATATAATGAAAACTTCTTTTCAGAGTAATATTAGAGGATGCTTTGATATAGAAGGATCAAAAACCAATATAGAAAAATACAATAATTATATTGAAGAGATTAGATTACATGCAAATAAGTTTGAATGGATAAGAGATTACTCAAAAAAATTTGATAACGAAGAAACAGATGTTTTTTTTGATACATACCATCTTAATTGTAATGGGAATTATTCTATAGCGAGCAGTATTATGGACGATATTGAGCCTTTTATAAAGAAAATATTTGAATCAAAGGAAACTATATAGTTGGATGTTTATTTTGTAGAAAAAAACTAAAGGTGATATAGAATGAAATATATTCTCAATCAAGCGAAATTGTATCATAGTTTAATGTTTCAAGAAATTGTAAATGATCTAGAAGAGTATATCAGACAGTCTGATCTTGTGATATTAGTTGATATTAATTGTGCAAATCCGATAACGGATATGTTATGTAGATCAAATGCTCTATTAGAGACATCAAGAAAGGTGGTCATTATTTCTGTAGTAAATATGTCAATCAAGTATGAGAAACACATTTATAGAACTGTGACGGAATTAGAAATGAGAATTCTCCTAGAAATTTATCGTCTCTACGAATCATCAGACAGACTATTGCTGCTCACAGATAGTCGTAATTATGGCAGCACATGGAATTATGTTAATAATGGACTATTATCATCAGAAGAGATGCTTGATGCATTGATGGCGTGAGAGGTGAAGGATGGATAGACAGCGTTATGATGAAATGATAAAAAATGTTACTAACAGAAAAACTGATTTATCAGAAAAGCAAGTGTTTATATTTGGACATTGTGAAGCATCACTTACGCTGGCAGATTTCTTGTTCGAGAATAAAATTTACCCTGTAGCTATACTTGATAATAATGAAACAAAATATGGATTGGATTATAAGGGTATACCTGTAGTTTCACCTAGAAAAATCTTAGATTTATGTAAGAATAATGCAACAGTTTTGATTGTTACAAGATTCTATGAGGCTATGAATGCTCAACTTAGAAATCTTGGATTTATGGGCGAAGTGGTCAAACTTGTGGATTACAATACCTATGCGGAATACTCGCTTTCTATAGAGACGATTGATAGAAAGCGACATAGAGTTAAACATGGAATAGACATTATCAATAAGCTAAAAGAAAAATATAGAGATGCATTTTTTATCTTTTGCCCTTTTAATGCACTTGGTGATATCTATTTTTGCATGTCATACTTACCAGAATTTTTGAAGAGACGGAGTATTTGTAAATATGCAGTATGTGTACCAGGGAGAGGATGTGGAAATGTTGCAAGGCTTTTTGGTGTAGAAAATGTTGAAATATATGAGCAGAAGGATTTAGATGCTGCTATTCAAGCAGTAATTTATTCTCAGGATGAAGAATGCTTTATTGCCCATCAAGACAGACCATATGTAGTGAATTTACATAGTTATTTAAAACTAAAGAAGTTACCTTTAGAAAAGGTGTATTGTACTGGTATATTCGGTCTTCCTGTTAATACAGATCCTGTTCGGCCAGACAGATGGACAGAATGGAGAGAAATTGAAAAGATTAAGAAAGGAAAGGCAGTTATATTATCTCCATACGCAAAGTCTGTTACAGCTTTACCATGTGAAATATGGAACGATATTGTTGCAGACTATTTAGAAAAAGGTTACCAAGTTTTCACTAATGTATGTGGTGATGAAAGACCGCTTGCTAGAACGGAAGCTTTGGTTGCAGAACTATGCGAGATGAAGTCAATTTTGGAAATTGCAGGAACTTTTATCGGTATCCGTAGCGGTTTATGTGATGTGATCAGTACAGTCAATTGCAAGAAAATCGCATTGTATCCAGATTACAATTATTGCGATACCAAATGGAAATCTATTGACATGTATTCGATAGATGGATTTGAGAATATTGTTGTGGGTGAAGGATTTAGATGGAAAAAGAACTGATTTTATCGACGCTTACAAAAACTTGGATATTTGACTTGGATGGAACACTATTCAAGCATAATGGTTATAAGATAGATGGGCATGACACATTGCTTGAAGGCATTAAAGAGTACTTAGATGCGATACCCGAAAATGATTATATTTTGATACTAACATCAAGAAAAGATGAATACAAAGATATGACCATTTCTTTTCTTCAGGATAACGGTATTCGGTATGATCAGATTCTGTTTAATATTCCGATGGGGGAGAGGATTGTGGTAAATGACAGGAAACCATCGGGAATTGACATGGCAATCGCTGTGAATTTGGATAGAAATAATCCTGATTTACCTAATATAAAATGCGAACTATAGATTTAATTGAAAGTATACATAGATGATAGATCGACCAAAAATATCAGTAATCATAGCCACACACAATAATGTGGAAACCATAGGGGAATGTATAGACAGTATCTGGAGCAGGTCATTTTCAGAGATTGAAGTGATCGTGGTGGATGTAAATTCCACCGATGGCACAAAAGATTTGCTTTCAGAGATGTCAGCAGAGGATCATCAGATTATATTCCTTGCAGACAGTATGGGCAGCATGGGGCATGCAAGGAATATAGGAATGGATCATGCGAGAGCACCGTACATTATCTTTGCAGACCCGGAGGGATATTTTTCTAGGGATGCCATTGAATATATGTGTCTTGAATTAGATGATTTTTCAAATGCAGATATGTTCACCTGCGAGACGGACTGTTTTGGTTCTGATTCACATGGCAGAACTTGTGAGGATATAAGAACCTCCATCGGTGATGCTAACCGCAAAGATAATAGAAAACAGGAAATGGAAAGCCGGCTGATCAGAAGCTGGATGTTTGACAATATCACTCTATATAGGAAATCTTATCTGTATGCTAAAGGAATCAGGTTTTATGAGAAACCCGGGTATGGCAATCAGGACGATGCCTTTCGCTTTATGGCAATGGCAAGCGGCATTGCATCTATATCAGTCGATGTTAAATATCACCAAAGGATTGATTTATCTGCAAAGAAAATTACAGATACCACCGTGGTCACAGATGTATGTGATGAGTTTAAATATTTGAAAGCAATGCTGCAGAAAGATTCTAAGCTTTGGTGGAAGATGCGGCTTGTGTACTGGCAGGCATATTATGACAGAAATATGCAGCTATATGAAAAGCTGTCCGATGATCTTAGAGCCAGACTTTCAAAGAGGCTGCAGGCAGATATAAAAGAAGCCATTATTAAAAAGGAATTCAGCAGGGATCATTTCGACATAAGGGTTCGGGATAAAATGGAACTGCTTATGAAGTCTGTAGATGAGTTTGACAGGTTTCAGGCTAAAAAAATCATTGAACGTGAAAAAGCAAGAGATAAAGCAGTTCGAATAGATGACAGGCTGGCGGAAATAATTGTTTCTGAGGAAGAGGATGAGCTTGAACGCTTGTCCAGAGAAAGTGCAGAAAAGGCTGAAAAGCTCCGCAAGGATAACCGGCTGAACAGGGAATGGCTCATGGATGAAATGTCACGGGATATGGCATCACTCCGGTTGCTTCTTGGAATTACTGCGGACGAAATGGGCAATCTGCTTGGAGTATCCAGGAATACTTATAAGAATTTAGAATCAGGCAAGAAGGAAATCAGCTGGGACCAGTACATGGCGTTGCTTTTTGTTTTTCGTTATAACGATAGAACTTCTCCAGTTACGGATACACTTGGGCTGTTTCCGGAGCCTTTGAAGGTCAGAATGAAGAAAGGAACCAACTCGATATATGGCTGATATGGCATTGCAGGAATTAAATACAATAGACCGTGATACTTTGATGGAGCGCATGGCGAGGGAACTGCCGCATATCAGTGGAGAGATGGGAACAACGCCTATCGGGATAGCATACAGAACCGGATTAGATAAAGAACGGATGGGACTCTTGGTTTCTGGAAGGCGCAAGATGAAGTGGAGTGAATACATGAGCATTCTTTTCGTACTGTGGGATGATGACAGAGGCCGTGAAATGGTGGAAGAAAAGGGATTGTTCCCGGAAGCATTGAAAAATGCAATGAAAGTAAACAGAAATGCGCATGGCGAAAGTTAGGGCAGTGTAATTAATGGCAAGAAAAGGTGAGAACATTTACAAAAGATCAGACGGTCGTTATGAGGCGAGATATATCACTGGCAGGGATGATAACGGCAAAGCAATCTATAAGTCTGTCTATGGCCGCAGTAAGGCTGAGGTCAGGGAAAAGGTGGAGAATGCCAGACGTGATATTTATGGCGAATCATCACCTCTAAAAGGCAAGACTTTTAAACAGGTGGCTGAAGAGTATCTGAAGGATGCCAAAGGCACGATTGCGAGTACTACTTATGACAGGTATCTTGATGCGCTGGAACGTGACATTTACCCTGAATATGCCGACACTCCCATGTCTGATGTCACAGCTTCTGAGATAAACAGATTCCTTAAGGTTGCCACTGAGTCGGCATTCAGGCGTGGGCGCTCACTGACTAAGAGCGGTCTTATGGTGATCAAAGCCGTCATGAGCAATGTGATTAATTACGCCAATGCTGCCGTGGGCTTTGAAAAAGCTGAAATCAACTGGGATAGGACATCATACGAAGAACTTACGGCACAGGAGATAGAGATGCTGTGCTTCAAGGCGAAGCATAATCATTGTCCTGAACTGCTTGCGGCGCTCTTATCGCTCTTTTGCGGGATGAGAACCGGAGAACTCTGCGCATTAAAGAGCGAGGATGTAGATTCATCGAGGAATGAGATATATATTCACGAAACTGCCCACAGGGTGCGCAATCCCAAAAGGGATGAGGACGGAGAGAACAAAACTATTATCATCATTGAGGAGATTCCGAGAAAAAAACAGATTAGAAGGGTGACATACCCACCTATTTTGAACGATTATATTGATGAGTTCAGGTTGTCGGGAAAACCGCTTATTAGGAACAATAACGATGAGCAGACAGATCCAAGAACTCTGGAGAACTGGCTCAAGCGCATCATGAGCATATTCCGGATGAAAGAGATTGTCTTTGAACGTCTGCGTAAAACCTATATGAAGGACAAGGCTGATGAGCAGATTTTGAATAACATTTTTCTTGGGATTCGGCCCGATTCTCCTTATGCCAATCGTGTAGATGTAAAGTGGCTGACAGAAGAATTGAGCAGGGATCTGACATCACTAAGGCTTCTGCTCGGTCTTTCTCTGGGAGAAGCGGCGGATATCCTCGGGGTGTCCATCGGGATGTACCGGCAGCTGGAAAACGGGAGCAGGGAAGCCACATGGGATCAGTATATGTCAATCCTCTTTTTTTATCATTATAATATGCGGACAACAGAAATCGTGTCTAAACTGGGACTGTACCCGGATTCGTTGAAGGAAAAGATAAGAATAGGCGAGGTGTAGATGGTGGCAGATGTTTTGGACGAACTGAAATTACTGGACAGGGAAGCCCTGATGGAGCGGATGGCGGCAGAGCTGCCGGCTATACGTGAGAAGCTGAAAGTATCACAGGAAGCCCTTGCGGAAAAGACCGGTGTTGATGCGGCGAAGATCAAGGCGGCTGAGAGCGGGAAGCGCCCTTTCAAATGGAGCGAGTACATGTCCATCCTCTTTGTGATCTGGAACAATGACATAGGGAAGGGAATGCTGGATGCCAGGGGCTGTTCCCGGATGTGTTGAAAAAGGCGATGTCCGTGAACAGAAATGCTCATGCACCGGAAAATGAAGTGATGTAATTGTTAATTTGAATAGAACCTCTAATAGATTTATAGAGTGGTGATCGTATGGAAAAACAGGTCTTTTATATTTGGCAGAATCAGCGCCGTACAACGCAAGAGTACATTAAAAAGCATTTAAGAATGGCTGCAGATGAATTGGAAAATGAAGGCATCAAAACAAATATTATATATAGACCGGCACAAGATGAGGCAGGATCTCCAAATATTAATATCACCATAAAGGAGAAAATTAGTAGTTCTGATGTTATCGTGGCTGATGTTTCTTTGGTATTCTCAAACGAAGAACAGGGAAAAGCTTCCAATCCAAATGTTATGTATGAGATAGGACTGGCAGATGCTATGATTGGCGATAAAAGAATCATCTTATTGTGTGATGAAAAATCGAAGCCAGAGGATGTCGCATTTGATATAAATCATAATAGGATTTCGAGAATCTCCACATCTGATAATGAATTTTATAGAAGTTTAAAAGAATGGTTGAAAGCCGGATTTATCGAGGCAGATCATCAGAAATACATAAGAAAGTATTATGTGAAGAAATTGATGCCTAACGCCGTTTTATTGTTGAATTTTTTTGTCCGGTTTGTGTATATGGGACGAAAACTTGATTTAAAAAATGATGTTATAGCGATACCGGATAATGAAACCATAATGGAATACCTCGGACAAAATTTTTACCCTTCGTTTTTCGCAAAAGCAAACTTTGAAAAGCTTCTTTTTGACGTTGAAGATATGATTGTAACAATGGATAGAAGTATAGATCGTAATCTTTATTGGTGTATGATAAGATTTGCCGATTCTCTGAAAAAATACCATGAAATGGGCAGGACAGCAAAATACAAATATTGGAAAGAAGAAGGCAAAGATGTAACTTATGCGATATTAGATCACAATGCGTTTTGGATGAATAACGCCGATGCTACTGATAATATTGAGGGATGTGTTTACTTTAATGAAAATATAGTAGCTTTTTTATATAATGATATACAGTATATAGTTGATAAACGTATGCTTCCAAATGATGGTATAGAAGGTAAAAATATGAATCTGCCGAATGGCTCAAAAGGAACCTTCATAAAATGCAGCAATTATTCTATTTCTGAAGAATGGGTTGGTTCGATTTCAGATCAGATACACAGAGTTATACAATCATTATTTGATCTGATGAAAGTGTGTGGTTATCAAGTCATTAATTTTAATAAGATAGATAAAGAGAGGATAGGAATGATTACCGTGTCTGAGGATTGAAAACAGAATAGAATTATTCCGTAGTGTAAATAATTGTCGGTTAAAGAGGCTTTTTTTCGCCTTGTAGTAGAAGCAGCGAGCTTCAAATTACTTGAAGGAGGCTGACTTCTATTGATAGGAAAACACCTAAAAAGTCGATCAGAAATGGTTTATCAGGTACAAAGAAGGAGACGGAGATGTACTCCATCACTGACATGAATATGGCTGACAGAAAACTAAATCTGTCAGCCATATTTATTATTGGTATCTATGAACGGTTGGTATCTTTTGAAGTTTTTCTTTTCAGGGAAGGTGATTGACTTATTTCTATATCATGACCGAGATACTGCTCCACATTAGTTATTTTTTGCTGAAGTGATCGAGATTCTTTTTCTGCGGATTTGTATGTTTTTTCAAGAAAGGCTTTTCTTGCGATCATGGCTTCATAATCATCCCGTATTTCTGCTGGATTAACAGATTTGGGATCAAGTCCCATCTTCCGAAGCATTCGCTCAGCTCCGTCATATAAGATAAGCTGCGTTTCATGCATCCGCAGGTATCTGTCTGGATCTTTGGACTTCTTATATTTTGCCTGAAAAGGTTTATTGTTTCTATACTGTTCCGCATATAGGAGCAGTTCGGAGACTTTTTTCATTTGATGCTCCAGCTCTACAAGCTCAGTACGGGCAGATTTCGCCTCGGCAGTCTTTTTGTCAATTTGCTTCTGAAGCTGAGAAAGGTTATCTGCAGCGGCATAGCTGGCAGCGGCAGTCTTAAGGTTTTTGACGGAAGCCCAGTGTTGCAGACCGGGGCTGTTTTGAAATTTTTCTCCGGAGGTGTCTATGATCGTTCTGCTTGCGCCGGTTCGGGTGACGATATCCTTCTTTGGTATCTTTATTCTTGATTTCTGCTTTGGAGCCTCAGGGTTTTCTGCGGCTTTTGAAGAAGATGCGTCTTGGGTGGCTTGTTCTATGTTCTGACATTTCTGCGGATTTTCAATCCTGTCCTTTATTTCCTCTTTTGTATAACCGGCTCCAAAATTGCGGAAGCTGCCACGCACAGGTCGCTCCTGTCCCGGGGCAGTGAACTTTATGTATTTTGCGTGAGGATCACCGATTTTTTCACCGGTAACTGTATAGCCTTTTTCTTTGATTAGGCGCAAAAAATCTTCGTAGGATTTGGCGATTTTAATGCATTCGTCAATATCTTCTTGAAGCCGCTTTTTCCAAGATGTGCCTTCCTGCTCGGCTTTCCACTGAACATATTTTTTTGCCTTTTCTGCCGCTGGGCTCTATGATGGAAAGACCGTGTTCTTTGCATAATTCATCACTAAGTTGCCTGATGTGATAATAGCTTTTCTTGCAGGCATTGTATTTTTTGTGTTCTATGTTATCGGCGGCGCAAAATATAATGTGAT
>Ga0256870_1000106_pt1 | contig 23811 bp, 28 predicted proteins | sample RumenRJG_06RNA_FD_186079 | JGI IMG/M metagenome (GOLD analysis project Ga0256870, IMG submission 186079) | Metatranscriptome of bovine rumen microbial communities from Lethbridge, Alberta, Canada - Rumen RJG_06 (Metagenome Metatranscriptome) | ecosystem: Host-associated > Mammals > Digestive...
ATATAGGAAGAATAGACTCTAAGGATAATCCAATTAATCCGAATCCATCTTCATCAGATGGCAGGTTAAGTGAGATACATGATAGAGTTTGTCATCTATAAATTAATTTAAAATATTTAGGAGGTATCTAATGAGTAGATCACATAAGAAATTCAATATAACAACTGATCATCGAGCTAGATCAACTAGATGGTTTAAACGTCAAGCTAGTAAGAAAGTTAGACGTTCAATGAAATCAGTAAATCTATATGGTGGATTATATAAAAGATTATATGATGAGTATAATATATGTGACTATAGATTCTGGAATACTGACCCTAAATATTTGAGGAAATAAAAATGAAATTATTTACTAAATTAAATGCTTTATTTAGAAAGCCTAAAATCGTTGAAGATAATGCAGTTACTGAAGTTCCAGAGATTAAGTCAGACATTAAGATTGGTGAACTTATTGAAGATGAAGTTTGGAATGAAAATTTTAATGCTAAGTATGATGAGCTTAATGGATATGCATTAACTGTAAAGAAAGATGCCAAGGATAAGACTGATCTATTAAATAAAATTTATGATACCAAAGTGATGTTCCTAAATAAATACAGAACTGAAGATACCTTATATTTCTTTATTGGTATTGATTCAGGAATTTCAGTAAGAGTAACAGGAAACACTAGATTGTCTATTAGATATACATCATTTACAATGAAATAATAAGGATATAGGATATACTCAATTGAGTATATCCTATTTTATTCTAAAAGTCGGATTTAAGTTAATGCCCTTTAATTTGTAGTCAGGGTAATATCAAATATACTAATTTAATAGGAGGTAAAATGCATTATTCAAAATTAATAAATCCATTTATTGGAGATATTAATCTACTACCTAAATTTAATAATGGTAGAAAGTATTTAACTAAAGAAGAGATGGAGAAATGATACTACAGTACATAAAATTAAATTATTTAACTATACTAAGTAACTTTTGTTATACATTCTTTGTATTAATTTTACTGACTACATTTATTTCTACATTGATAGGTGTAACTCTAGGTATTGTATCTGTTAAGTATAAGAAATTAGGTAAAGTTATATTGTATACATGTAATATAATACAAACTATACCTTCTTTAGTAATGTTCTTAGTTTTACTAATGTTAGGAACTGGAGTTGGATTAAAGCCAGCTATTATTGCAATTATTCTATATAATGTACTGCCTATCATTACTAATACTAATACTGGGATGTCTAATGTAAATGCAGGGTTAGGTAAAGTACTCGGTATGAGTAAGTTACAAACTCTTGTATACATTGAGTTACCGATGGCGAGTCCTATGATATTAACTGGAATAAAGCTAGCTATAATTTCAGCGAGTTCCTGTGCAGTATTAGGTGCAATTATTGGAGCACCTGGACTTGGATATTATATTTATTCAGGTATTGCTCAAATGAGATATTATCTATGTATAATTGGAGCAATACCTACAACACTTATTTCATTAGCATTAGATATGTTAATGAATAAACTAATTAAATTTGCATCTAACAAAGTGCGAATTTCAATCTAACTTAGTATCTATAATTTTAATTAAGTGAGGACTAAATGAAAAAATTTATTTTATCAATTTTAAGTGTATTTATGTTAGTAACAGTAATGTTTACTGGATGTACTAATAAGAAAGATGTAGTTACAATTTCTTCATGTAACTGGGCAGGTATGAAATTTGATCAGGCTATCTTAGTCGAGGGACTTAAGAGATATCACCCTGAAGTAAAAGTAAAAGTCAATGAACTTGGTTCACTTGCTATGATCTATGCAACTGCATTTGATAAAAGCTCAGATGTAGTAATTTCATCTGATGGTTCTTTTGGATTAACTATGTTTAATGATATTCCATGGGAACATAATATGACTAAATTCATTGAGAATACTGAAATTAAACTTAATGCAATTGGATATACTCAGAGAATTTTTAATGTAGATAATAACTACGCATTCTTTACTAGTAAAGATAACTTTATTAAAATGGGATTGACTACAATGAGTGAGGTAGCTAAGTTACCTAACATTAAGTATGGCTGCGAATTCTCAATCTATGAAAGGGATTCAGATGTCAACTTTAAGAAAGCTTTAGCATACTATAACTCAGTATCTACAGATGTTACTCCAGCTGATAATAATGTATTATATGAAGCTGTATCACGTGGATCAATTGATGTATTCTTAGGTGAAACTGGCTCAGGTTATGAAAAGAAATATAACTTAGTTGAACTTAAGGATGATAAAGAGTTCTTCCCTCAGTACAAGCATTCATTAATTTATAAAACAGATATTAATCCAGCTGTAGTTGATGTAGTTAATAAAATGATTAGTAAGTTAACTACTAATATTGCTGAAGATTATATTTTATCAGTATTGAATGAGGAAGCTACCTGGGAGTCAATTGCAATTGATTTCTGGGATAAATATTAATTACTAGGAGAATTCACTTTGATTTATTTCAATAACGTATATTATAAATATCCAAATAAAAATAAGTTTGCGATAAATAATAATACATTTACTATAAATGATGGTGAATTCATTTCGATCTTAGGTAACTCGGGTGGAGGAAAGTCCACCCTAGTTAAACTTATATATGGTATATTAACTCCTACTGCAGGTGAAATGTACAGTTCTTACAGTAATATATCATATATGCCTCAAGATGGAAATTTATTACCTTATTTATCTATAATGGATAATGCTAAACTCCATTGTAAAGTAACTAAACATAAATTTGATATTGATAAATTTGATGAACTTGCTAGGACACTTGATATATTAGAGTTAGTATATAGGTATCCTAGGGATTTATCAGGTGGACAGAGGCAGAGAGCTAGTCTACTTAATGCATTAATTATTGATGCTGAGTGCCTTATCTTGGATGAATCTTTTTCTGCACTCGATCCAATCACTAGACATAATATGCAAGGTTTAATGCTTAAACTTCATGCACAAATGCCTAGTTTAACTATATTGATGATTACCCATGATGTAGATGAAGCTATTACATTATCAGATCGAATTCTTTATATTAATGAAGGTTCCATACTTCAATTTGGAACTCCAACTGAATTAGTATTAGAGCCTGCTACTGAGGAAGTCAATACCTTCATAAATAAAGATAATTTAACTTGTGATATATTAATAAACTCATGGCGTATCTCAGCAATTAAAAGAGCTCAAGCTATGAATAGATCATATATTGATATAATCGATGATGACTTAAATTACCTATTTACATTACGTGTCTCAGATATTGAGAAATCTATGAAAGAACATCCAGGTAATACATTTGATCTAAAGAAAGTTTTTGAAACATATGGTGGAGTTGATAAATAATATGTTATTTAATAAAAAGAAAGTATATATTTTAAATGGATATGCTCCGGATAAATTGTATATATTTAATACAGTTAAGTGTAAAACTTATACTCCGATACTACTAGATAGTAAAGGTGACCCTACTAATGCTAAAAATTTATATAATATTAGAATTAAGGATTTACTTAAAGATAAAAATTCTTACGTACTAATAACTAGTGAAGAGCAATTAAACTATATTGCTCAAAGTAATTCTGATTTAACTTACTATAATAATCATAAATCTCAGTTCATAAATGTTAAATTTACTGATGATTCACCGATTAATAAGCTAACTAGTAAATTAAAATTTTATACTAAAATGAGTAAATATACTCCATATGTAGAATACAAGACTGGATCTGAAATTAAGAGGTTACCTAAGGATCTAGTAATTGACCATATAGTAAAATCAGAATTTGGTTCAGGTAGTGGAGGTGTAATAGCTTTCAATTCAGATAACTATAAAGCAAATTTGAAAAAGTTAATTGATGATAATACATATATAATTGAACCTATCTACCTAGGTCCTAAATATGTACATTTATGGACGGATGCATTAATTACTAAAAATAATCTATCGTATGTTACCTTTAGATGTGACTCTTTTGTAGACACAGTATCTACAAGTCCTTACTGGAATCCTATTTATTGTACTACTGAATTTGATTACATGATTGGAGAGTATCTTAGGGATTTTATTAAGACTTTTAATGTAGAATCAGGTATCATTGAACCTGAATTTGTATATGATTATAATTCATATAGATTATTACTTATAGATCATAATCCTAGATGGAGTGCAGGTACTAGTTATGGAGTTCATACTATAGCTAAGCCTTATTTACCTAAAGGTTTTAATATTCTTGATTATTACTTTAAAGATAAACCATTTAATGTTAATTTACCTGAGGGAGTAGTACCTGAGAAATATTATTATGGTACTACATATGTACCAATTAAGGGTGCTTAAATGATTTTATTATGTGGTTATGGTAATATTGGAAAGAAATTATATCCAGAATTTAAGGAATTAGCTAAAGCTACTAAGAATTCAATATCTGTATATGATCCAGGAATTGAATATATTCCAGGTGAAGAAGATATAGTTCCGAATAGAGTACTTGATTTTACTGGAGTGCATTATGATATAGCATTTATATGTGTACCTACAAATAAGTTACCTGATGGATCATGTGACACTTCAATAGTACTTAACTTAATAAATGCAATAAATGCAGATGTAATTGTAATTAAATCTACTATCTCCATAGATATTATTGATAAGTTACCTACAAATGTTGTATATTCACCTGAATTTACTGGATGTACTCAACATGTAGGTAAACATGATTATGTAATTTTAGGTGGAGATAGGAAATATTGTAATATTGTAGCTTCAGCATATAAGAAATTAAAAGATGGCAGTTTTATAATTAAATTTACAGATTATAAAACTGCTATATTAACTAAATATATGGAAAATTGCTTCCTTGGACTGAAGGTTACATTTTGTAATGAAATGGCATCAGCAGCTAAACAATTAGGTGTAGAGTATGATGATGTAAGGGAGCTATTTTTATTAGACCCAAGAATGAATCCATCTCATACCATAGTATATGAGGATCAACCTTACTATGATAGTCATTGTTTAAATAAGGATATTCCTGCATTTAATGCAATGTTTAATTTACCTTTAATGAAAGCTGTTGAATCAATTAATAAAAAATTGAAAGAAGATTGGAGACATAAATGAATTTAACTGAATTCATAACTAAATTAGATGGAATTTATAAAAGTATAAATGAATCTGTTAGCTTAATTGATATAAAAGCTAAGTTATTTGGATTTATATCTGAAGTAAATGATAATATATATGAGTTACATAATTATCTAAATTACCTTTCAGATAGTGGATTCCTTGAAGCTCCAGCATCAACTAAATATCATGGATCTCATAAATATGGATTATTACAGCATTCAATTAATGTAACTTTAAATTTAGCTAGGTTAGTTGATATGGCTACACGTAATACTTTAATTTCAGAAGATTATAGATCTCAATATTCTGTTATTGATATCTTACTTATCGGATTATCTCATGATTTTTGTAAATCTAATTTATATTTGCAGAATGCAGTAGATAAGAGTTATTATTATAATCCAGAATTAACACAGATGGGACATGCCATTGAGTCATTACTAATAGTCGATAAATTAATCCCTGGACTAACTGATGAAGTTAGACATTCAATTAGATGGCATATGGGATATTATGACTTAGCTGGATATGATGAAACTCCATATAGGAATGCATGTAAGAAATATCCTTTAGTATATCTTACGCATACTGCAGATATGCTATCATCAAATTGGGTTATTAAAGAATAAGAAAGGAGTATATAAATGTCAGAACCTAAATTAGTGGAATCAAATAAACGTTCACCTAAATTTTCTATTTTAATTCCTACATATAATGTTAGTGGAGAAGAGTTAGAGAGATGTCTTCATTCACTTGTAGTTCAGGCAGGTCTTGCATTAGGTGTATATGATGTAGAGACTTTAATATATGATGATGGTTCATCTGATCAGTACATTGATCAGATTAATGAAGTTATTACTAAGTATTTAAATAGTAGGTTAAACATATCAGTTAAATCTTTTAATCATGAAGGTAGAGGTTCCATTAGAAATAGACTAATGGAAGATGCATCAGGTGAATGGTTTATTTTCATTGATGCAGATGATAGAGTCTCAGATAATTATCTTATTTCATTTCTCGAATTGGATCCTAAAGTAAACTTAGTATTCAGTAAGATGAATAGGTTTGGTATTGATAAGGATGGCAATAAAGTAGAATCAACTAACTGGGATTACTATAAAATTTATTCTGAAGATTTACTCAATGATTATATGTATTCAGCTACTATTGGATGCCTTCAATTTAAAGCTGAATTAGTAAAGGAAGGTGATGTACTTACACTTCCATTTAATGAAAACTTTTTCGAACATGAAGATATTGAATTTTATACATTATTAGTAGCTAAGACTGATTATGAGCATACTTACGTATATGGCACTGATGATGAAGCTTATTATGATTATTTTATTTCACCACATGATAAACTCCCATATAATATCTTGGGACTTGAAGCTGCATTAGATCTAGCTTACTCACTTCATACAATTAATAAATTTGATGGATATAGGAAACCAATCATTAGATTTCTTAAAAATGAAATAAATAACTATTATTCAGATCAAAATGGTAGGTATAATTCATTAGTTTCAGTTATTCAGTCAGCTGCACCAATTTTTAAAGCTTCAGGTATTGATTTGATTGCTGAGTTATATAATGAAGAATATAAATCTAAGTTTAATCCTGATGTAGATGAAACTTTAGATAAAATTAAGGAATTCCTAATTGAGGAATCAGAAGATACAGAAGATGGAACTGACTAAAATAAAGTCGAAAAAAGGTAAAGAGTTATATGTAACTGATCTGGAATCAATAGTAGAAGATAATTACGATCAAGCTTACATAAATTTAATTCATTCTAATAAATCAGCTAAAACTGAATTTGTATGCGTATGTCCTTTATGTAGAGATCGAAAAGGTCCACAATATTCTAATAGGAAGTTATATATAACATCTGATTTTTCTGTAGGTCACTGTTTTGTATGTGATACTGCATTCGTAAATTTAGATAATGAGTCACCAACTGATAAACCTATTCAGGAAGAGTTTGATATAGATACTAATTTTGAAGTAGATGGACTAACTTTACCTAACATAGATTTATCATTATTACTTAAATTAAAGCCTGCAAATGAAAGTCAAGATGCAATTAAATACCTATATGATAGGAATCCTTATATAATACCTGAGAAGTATGATTTAAGATACATTAAGAATAAGTTAATTATTCCATTTAAAATTGAAGGTAAGGATATATTCTATCAAATTAGATATTTAATTCCATTTAATCCCAAAATGAAATATTATACTCCAGCATACATAAAACCATTTTATATAGCTAGTGATCATTGGGATCCATATAGACCAACTATATTAACTGAAGGTGTATTCTCTGCAATTGGAGTGGATTGTACTGGTATTAATGCAAATATCGTAGCATTAATAGGGAACTGTATTACTAAATATCAAATGAGCTTATTAAGATACCTAGGATTTAATGATCTATATTGTTATCTAGATAAGATTGAATTAAGTAAAAAGTTAATGAGTAACATCAGAGATGTTCATGGAATAAATGCTAAGTTTATTCCTCCAGTAACCTCAGGCAGTGAATTAGACCAAGAAGAAGAATTAAGAAGAATTGGACCTAAAAGATTACAAGAACATATATTGAATGCTATTTACTATAAGCCTAGTAATATTAATAATAGGGATAGCTTCGAGATAGATTTTTCATTCAATGCAGCTAATTTTTAAATAGGAGACCTAAATGGCTACTAAGAAAACTACTACTAAGAAAGTAGAAACTAAATCAACTAGCAAGTCTACTAAGACTACAGTTAAGAAATCAGCAACTAAAGTTCCAGTTACAGCAGAGGAATTAATTAATGCAATTAAAGTAATGCGTAAACCTAATGGACCTCTTAGTAAATTAACACCTAAAGAGTTAAGTGAAGCATTGCTTAAAGGGTTATGGAAATCATGGAAGGTTAAGAAACTCAGTAGTTATGGATATTCAGTCGTATATAAGAAAGGAACTGAAGAAGTAGTACTTAGAATCGATAGAAGTTCAGATAGCTCAATGGGTTACGCTAAAGTAACTTACTGCGTTGTTGTAGGATAAAGTTCGATTTGAGTTAATACCCTTATAATTACGAAAGCGGTAATTCAATCGAGTTACCGCTAATTTTATCTATAGGAGGTACTATGAAGGGTACTTTATTTCTTCAATCCGAATGTGAAACTATTGCTGGAGTTTCACAATTAACTAAGTATATGAAATCTGAACTAAAAGGATTTGATATTACTTACGGTCAGCCTAATTATGGGAGTGAGATTAAAAGTCTATTGCCTATTACTCCAGATGATGTAAAGTGGTTTGATAGAGTTATTATCAGTCCAATTATGGTATCATATATGAGGGATGGTGAAGTTCCATATGTTCCTTATATTGAGGCATGTGCTGAAAATCAGATTCCATTAGTATTTATGATTCATGGTTCAGTTCAGGGAATTTCAGATGATGCATGGAGTAAATTAGAACATGCTATTGATATCTATACTTGTAATAATGTACTTCAAATTTGGTATGTATGTAATGAATATGCTGAATCTTATAAAAGAAGATTGCCTGAGGATATTCTACTAGATATTGAATTTAAATATTGTCCTTTTACTTCATTAGGTATTAGGTCAATCAGTAAACTCGCTAAAAAATATGATCCGATTGAAACAAAATCAACAGTTTTTGCAATGATTACTAGGGATACAACTAATAGAGTAGCTAGATTTTTTGATCAATTGCCTGAATATAATAGATTTAGCTACAATATTATTTGTGGACATAATGGTGAGTTCTCACATAAATTAAGTCTAAATACACATTATTATCTTAATTTAACTGATGATGCAATTAAATATAGAATCTTAAATGACTCACTTTATTATGTATCTGGATCATTCTATGATGATGGATTACATATCAAGGATCATATAGAAAATGGATATGATTGGTCATTAATTGAGGCTATCTGTAGTGGATGTAGAGTTATAACTACACCTGAGTTCCATACAAGATTTATTAATGATGGTATTAAGGTAATTGAATATGATAAAACTAATGAATTTAAAGATATTCTAACAGCTGCTAGGGATGAAAGTATAACTTCATTAGAATTAGCTAATAATATTAAGCAATTACTTAAGAGATATAAGCATGACATTAAGATAATCAAGGAGCTATTTAAATCATGAAGATAGTATCATTAGGATATAATTGTTTTGTAGCTAGATTTTTATCTCAAATTTATTGTGATGGAAATCCAGTAAGACTATCGAGTCCAATGGATTGGAATTGTCAATGTACTCCTACTGCAGTTTTGAAATTTATTAATGGGGACATTTTTAGAAATGTAGTAAAGGGCAGGTTTACTACTATATACAGTCCAATTCATGAATGTGTAACTACTAAATTTACCGACCTAGATAATGAGTTATATCATGAGAATCTAGATGATAATAATACATTATGTAAATTTATTACTAGGCTAGTTCACTTGTCAGATTATCTTAAGGATTCTGAAGTAAAATTCATGTATTTAATACATCCGGATAATATGAATAGTAAAGTTATAAATAGCTTATGTAAATTAATAGGTAGGAATCGTTTATTTATAGTAGCAAATAGCGATGCGGAACTTCCAAATAACTATGACTATAGATATTTATGGGATAATGATAAATATTGGTATGATAATAAGCTAGCTGATGAAGTTAATAAACACGTCTTTGAAGGTTTAAAGAGTTGGATTGGAAATGAATATAATTTAGAATATAAATTCAATCCAGGTATGTCAATAGGACATAAACTTAACTTCGATGGATCTTTCAGTTATATTGAAAGAAAATATGATAATTTAAAGAGGAAATATCTATAATATGAAGTGGGAATTAATAGAAAAGTCAGGTAGCGTAGAAAGATCCTGGAATTTCGCTAGGCATTATCTGAATGATAATCAAGATACATTAGATGTCATCTCAATGAATCTACCTGTTAATTCATTTGAAACTTTTGAGTTTCACGTTGAGTCATCTATCATGTTTAGGGATTTAATATTTACAGTGAGACCTATTACTGCATGGGCAGTTTCAAATAGAGTGATTGACTTTAATGAACTCCATTTAGATGAGCAAGAGGTATCATTACTAGGAACTAGAGAGAAGCTTCAAGTTCAATTACAAACTTGTATTAATAGAGTAAATGCAGGAGAAAAGAAAGACTATGTAAAAGAGAATCTACCATTAATGACTGCAACTAAATATTCTATTAAAATTGATTTAAGAACTCTACTTTCATTTTTATATACTTTGCAACTTCACTCACCTAAATATTTTGATATTGTATATAATAATTTAATTAAATATAAAGAACTATCTGAGATTTTAGATATAGATAACTTTAATAAATTCAGAAAAGCTGATATGTATCAGAAGTTATCATTGAATTCAGATGAAATGAAGCTAGCTAAGGAAGGTAAATCATTATCAATGGGATCTATGCATTTAGTATCTGGTACTTCATCTGCAAATATAATGGCTCAATTCATAAGACAGCATGGATCTATTATTAAAAATGGATTATGGAATCTATTTGTAGGAACTCCAGATAAACTAATGAATTCAGATTCAACTATAATAATTCCAGTACTGGGATATATTGAAGATAGTGCATTTAGGAACTTATTATCTACTAGGACATGTTATTTTGCTCAAATGGATAAAGCAGGTCCTACATCATGGGATTGTATTCTATCTGGATTCCTTAAAAATATATCACCTGAGAAATTCCTTGAATTATTACCATGTCATGGAGATTGTAATAAGTGCAAAATTAGGAATGAAATGATACCTAGAGTCGATGGTAGGGATTCAAATACTCCATGTCCAATCCTTATTGAGAATCCAATGACTATTAGTAAAAGAATTGAGGAATACAATTCGAATTCTTCAGTAATGGATATGTGGAAGTCATTAATGTATAATAATTTAATTCGATATAATAATGGAAATGAATTAAATATACAATATCTTAAGTTACTAAGGGATAAAAATGATAATTAATATTAATAAATGGACATCAGATTTATGTATTTCAAGTAATGTATCTTTTGAACTTGATAAAGTGATTGAGATATTAAATGATCTAGAAGCTTCATTTAGTAAATTTAATGAACTTACTGAATATGACTTCGATAGATTACTTGAGTTATGCGATAATGATACTAATCTATATACTAAGATATTACAATTTGCTGAATATGTTGAAGGTACATATGATTTTACTGGAGTACTTAAAGGTATTGCAATCAATGAAATCGATAAGTATCTTAGATCTATTAATTCAGAGATTCATTATATAGATTTTGGTGGAGACATATTAGCTCATAACTGTCCTGTTAAAATAAAGGCATCGGATAAAGTTTTCATTGAATCAGATGCTGAAGATAGGTTTGTATGTTTTACCTCAGGCAATACAGATAAGAGAGGTAATCATATCATATGTAAATGTAATCCTATCGGTGATACAGTTACATATATAGAACATAATGGAAATCCAATTATTGCTGATATGAGAGCAACTAAAGGATATGCAGATCATACTAATAGAGTAGCAGCTTCAGACGATGTAATGTATATTGACCTAAAAGATGGAATTCCTATTATTGACTCTATTTATTGTGCATCTCCATTCTTTAATGAGGAACAGATTAAATGTAGGGATGACATGGTATCTAATTTTAATCAAGATATTATATTTAGACCCGATTTAACTGAGGCTAGTAAAGCTTACGATGTAAGTCCAGGAAAAGAGTTAGCAGATAAGATATTTGCAGACAATGTAAATGGTATTAAAACTTGTAAATATTTAATGTATCCTGAAGGTACAAATGACCTAGGCACTTTATTTGAGGTAGGTCATGCTATTAAATTACATAAACCTGTAATGAGATTTAATCAAGCTAGTAATACCTATACATTTATAGATATCTATAATTCATACAATCAATTAAATAAGACTGTACCTTATGATAAGGCTATAATAAATTGTAATGGATTATCTGCAGCAGTAATGTTGGGATTTCATTCAGATAAAAATTTATATTATGATTTAAATGGACTACATGACAATATCATGTTATCTCAGAAGTTTACTCAAGTGAAGAAATTACTTAATAATAAATATAAGATAGTTGAAAGAGATAATTGGAGTGAAATAGACTAAAATGGATGAAGTAAAATTTGTAATTATATATGATCAAGATAATGAAGAATTTTGTGAAGCTCCATTAATTCCTAGCTTAAATTTAGATTCAGTACTGGGTAAAAATCAATCTAATAAAATTATAGATACTGGAGTAAGTTAATGAATGTAGATAGTTTAGGTTATCAGTATTATGTTAATTCGATGGCTCCTATTATTAACTCATATTTAGGTGATAAATGGAACTTAGTAAATACATCTAGTCCAAGTTATTATACAAGAATAGAATTCGATGAATCCGAAGGTAAATTCAAAAAGGTTACTAAAGTAGAGTACATATATGATCAGGAGTCAATAAATACATTATCAGATTACTATAGTCAGTATCTTTCTAATGTAAATGCAAATTCTAATATATACTCGAACTTAACTGTCTATCGAACTTCCTCAGATTCAACCAAATAACATATACCTTTCGAAACGGTTTTCTTATAGTAATATATTAAGGAATATGTTTCGAAAGGTAAAATTTTTATTAAAGGATTATATTAATGAAGAATTCAGATTTAATAATCAGAATGTTAAATCCTAAATTACATAATTTATTATTGAAAAGTATCAATGATATTGAAAATGTATTTAGGGACCAAGGAGATATTACTTCAATAAATATATGTGAAGCAGTAAAAGATCTCCCTGCTGATGCTACTACTTATACTTCAGAATTAATTAAGCAAACTTGTGAGTTACATAATGTAGCACCTGTAGTAATGGAATCTATTGATGGAAACTATGAGATCATGAAAAATATGACTCAAGATGAAATCAAAATTACTGCACGTAACTACCGTAAGTTCATAGCAGCTAATGCTATAAATAGAATTAAAAATGAAGCTGGATCAGATCCATTAGTTTATGTAGAAAAAATTAAAGAATTAGAGTTAATTGATTCTACTGAAGCTGAAGATCCAGATGTATATCGTACAGTAAAATTTGGTGATATTAATATCAAGAAGGTAGAAGAAACTGCAGGTAATGTAATTCCCTCATGTCTTTCTGTAGTTAATGATAATACGAGAGGTGGATATTATACTGGTCAGATTGTAGTATTCTGTGGACCTCCATCTTGTTTATTCGGTGATACTGAGGTAATGACTTTAGATCATGGCAAGCATACTTTAGAGTCTTTATATAAGTCAGGTAAAACTGATATTGAAGTATATTGCTGTGATGAATATGGTAATTTAAAAGTAAGTAAAGCTGAGAAATGTATTATCACTAAATATATCAAGGAATATATTGAACTTGATATCGATGGTAAAATAGTTAAATGTACTCCTGATCATTTATTTATGCTAAATGATGGTACCTGGGTTCAAGCTAAAGATCTTAAACCTAATGATGGATTAATGCCTATACATATAACTAAAACGCATAAGGATGCAGTTAATTACTATAATCACTCAGTTAATTCAGTAAAATTAATTAAGTCAGATGAAGAAATTCCTGTATATGATCTAGTTAACGTAGATAAATATCATAACTTCGCTATTTACATTGATGGGGATGAAAATTTAGATTCAGGTATAATTGTTCATAATAGTGGTAAGAGTATTACTATGATGAATGAGGTAGTTAACTTTTGTAGGAATGGATTAAAGGTAAAGTATACAGCTATTGGTGATATGAGTGAATTCGATTTTGTAAACCGAATTACTGGAATGACACTTGATATCTCAATGAGTTCAGCTTCACTTAAATCTGAAGTATATTTTAATTTATTACTTGAGAAACATCCTTACTTAAGAGATAATCTTACTCTTGAATTCATGGCTCCAGATAAATTCACAATTCATGACTATGTAAGTAAACTTAAACAGTCAGGTGAATATGATTCTATTGATGTATTTGTAATTGACTATGATACAAACTTTGCATCAACTAAATCTGACTCAATGTATGAAAAAGGTGATGAAATTTATAATGAAGCTAAGTTGTTAGCTTCACGTCCAGGTAAATTAGTTCTTATGGGAGCTCAGCCTAAGATTGGAACTTGGGGTGATGAAATCCTTGAATTAAACTCACTTTCTGAATCCAGTAGGAAACAACAGATTATTGATATGATGATTACTATTTCACATCCAGCTACACCAAATGGAGCTAATCATGTAGGTATAATTAACATAGCTAAGAATCGAAGAGGAAGTAAAGGTTCATGTCCATATTTCCTTGACAAAACTGGAAAAGTAAGATGTATTACTAAATCAGATTATGAATATTTTAAACATGAAGAGAAACCTGTAACTATATCAAAGAATCCAGATGGAAGGTCACAAAGTTATAATCTAGGTGATGCACAGAAGAAGGCATTAGTTGAAGCTGGTGAAATTAATAACCAATTATCTGAGCAATCAAAGGGATTTACTATTAATGGATTGAACTTATGAGTGAAGTTTTAGTTAAAGGAGTGGTACCACTAAGCTTTATACCATCTGTTAATGCAATGTATGAGAGATCAAGTTCTGGAGTTAAACTAACTTCAGAATATAGTGCATTAAGAGAAGAGGTACTACATAACTTGAATTTTAGTTCACCAGATAGTAATCATTCATTAACTTCAGATCCACTACAAGTAACTTTAGGTTATTATTGTACCTCAGGTATAGGTAAAAGAGATCTAGATAACATGAATAAGCATTTTATAGATTCATTAGCAATATATTTTGGATTTAATGATAATCAGATATATGACTTATATTGTTATAAAAGAGAGATAAGATATGCTCCATCATGTTTTGTATATTATAAAATAGAAAGACACCCTAAACCTAAGAGTGCATTTATAATTCAGTGGAATGAACTTAAAAATATTTTTGAAACTATGAAGAGTAATGAATAATATGCTTAACGTCGCATTCACGCTAAAACCCTTAACTTTGTAATTGGAGTAATTAATGGATCAAGATCAAATCACTGAACTCGAAGTTAACATTATGTTAATGTTAATTAGACATGATTCACATTATGAGACAGATAGTTACTCAATAGACTACTATTCGATAAATGATAATAATTCATTAGAAGTAACTCTAAAGGTTACTCCATATAATGATCCATTTAGGTATAAATTATCTATATTTGAATCAGAAAGAGTTAATAAAAATGTATGGAAATTTAATATATTGCGAGATTATATAAATTTTAGCAATAAAGCGATGCGTAAACATTCTATTTTATATAACATGCTTTCTGATTATACTTTAGATGCAAATATAAAAGTTTTCATAATATTGTTATCTAAACTTAAGAAAAGAAATTTACCTACTGTATTAGATTATGTGAAGAATTATGAATCAAATTTAAATGAAGAGATAACTAAATTTTTCTCATATACTAAAGAATTAAATTTTGCTAAATAAAATGACTTGTTAAGTCATATAGCAAATTTATTATATTATATTTATTTTATTAAAGGAGATCCAACATGGACTCAACACTCAACACACTCAACACTCCAAACGCAGCAGCTACTAATGATGGAGGTAACATTGCTTCTTTGATGGCTTCATATTTTGCATCAGAAGCTAAGAAAGCTGACACTAAGACTGGTAAAAAGAAACAGCAGGATCTTAGTACAATTAACCTTAGTACTGACAATACCTTAGGTACAGTTATCGTTAAGTTAGTATATGATGATGCTAACAAGCCACCAATTCCTACAAGAACTATCTATGGATTCTATGACGTACGTGTTCCATATCAGCCAAAAGATGAAAATGGTAATTTAAGATTCAATGACGATGGAAGTCCAATAATTTGGTCTCGTAGAGTTAGATTTATGGATATCAATAACTATAAATGTCAGATTACTCCAGATCAGCAGAAGCTCTTTGATAATGTAATTGCCAATTTATCTAAGTGGGATGAAATTAAAGCTTCAATGGAAGAGACTTCACCAGGTTCTACAAAGGGCATGTTATGGTATGAGTGGCGTAAACAGTTAACAATTTTCTATGGATTCCTTAACCTTTATACTGATAAGAATAATACAGAAATTGATAAAGGTGGAGTTAGGTTATTCCGTACCCATGCAGGTGACTTCCTTGAGAAATTCTCTGGCTCAATTCAGCTTAAATCAAAAATGAAGGGTAGCGATCAGTGGTTAGCTGATTACATTAATAGAGTTACTGGAACTCAGAACAAAGCTATCGTTATTAAGACAGATAGACCTACATTTGGATATGAAACTACAGTAACCTTCGATGAATGTCAGCCATTCGTAGTATCAGAGGAAGATTTAGCTGCAGCTAAGAATATCAATGAAGAATTAGTTGATGCAACATATTTCGATGAAGATGGACTTAAGTCACTCAATACAGAGTTGATTAAGAATATTGATGCATATATTAATGCATCACGTAAATCATTTGGTCAGGCTCCAGCTCAGCCAGTACAGCCTACTGTATCTGCAACTGCAAATCCAGCTGTAGCTTCCCAGGTTACTGTTAATACAACACCTGTAAATCCATTTGAACCTGCATCTGCTCAAGTTGCAACTCAGTCAGTAGTTCCACCAAGTGGATTACCAATGTAATTGATTAGAATTATTGCACTTACTCAATTGAGTAAGTGCATTTTATTTCAATTAGGATGATATACAATGTTTATTGATAAAAATACTGATAAATTTAATGAGAAGTCATTTTCTACTACTAAGAAAGAGTATAAGCAATCTAATGAAATCAATTTTGGTGGAACTCAGAATTTTGATGAATCTACTAGGATTGAAGATCATGATGAAAATGTTGAATTCTCGAATGGGGTAGAAAATGAGTAAATACCTATATGCATTCATAGATGCTCAATGGATGATCTGCCGTGCTAAATCAATGCAAGGTAAGGATTGGTGGGTTTACTCGACTGATGGAGTTAATTTTTATTGGGATAAGGAGTTGACACAAGATGCATCTGATAAAGATCAGTATGGTATTATGTTATCTACAACAGATGAAGAAGATGGAATTCCTTACTATAAAATTAAATCAGTAGTTAATGCAAATCTACTTGCTAAATCTGTTATTCAGAGTATAATGAAGTTCAAACGTGATTTTGATTTTATGTATCCAATTTTATGTTGGGATAAATCACCTTATTATAAATCTGAAGCTATTAAAGAATATAAACAAGATAGATATAAACCTACTGAATCAGAGATTGATCAATTAAATGCACAGTTAAGTAACCCTGAATTAACTGAACATGACCGTCAAGTTATCCTTAATCAAATTAAGGAGATAGAACTTGATATCAGTAACTTCCAGGCTATGCAGAAGGCTAAGTATTATATAATATTTAATCTTAATAATTGTGGATGGAAGTCAGTTATTAAATCTGGATTTGAGGCAGATGATTTAGCCCACTTACTAGCTAAAAGATATAATGAGAATCCTATTAATGATCAGGAGTCAATTTTATTAGCTATAGATAAAGACTGGCTACACTTTCAGAATGATAAAGTAAAATTTATCTCAGCTAAATATCCAGATAAAGATTATAGTTACATTACTGATCCAGCTAAAGAAGCATTTGAAAAGTATGGAATCCCTAACTATGACTATGGAATTTTGTCAGAAATTTATGGAGGGTCACATAATAATGTAACTGGATTAGGTGAAAGTATAGATTGGGAAGAATACCTACGTAGATATTGGGTAGAGCATGATGAATCTATGCCTAATTATGCAGATATTGATGCTTATTATAATGCCATGCAGATTGATAAACATGAATCTGAGGTAGATAAAATGCTTAATTTTGTTTTAAATGAGAATTTTATTGTAGATTCAGGTAAAATGGCTGCATTTTGTACAGCTAACTTAATAAATCTTAATATGGTTACCTATAATCAATTTATAAATGGTTTACCTATTAATTATACTAATCATCAATATGATTTACCTCCATTATTTTCATGGGGTAAACTAACAGATGAGCAGATTGATGCTAAGGTATCTGGAGTTGAGGTTCAATCAGAATTACCGATTAACATACCTCAGTAAGGAGGAATTAAAATGATAAATAGAAATACACTTAAGGCAGAGCTTAAGAAAATCATTTATAAGTCAGGTGAAGCTTATAGTGATAAAGGTCAAAATCAGTTCGATGGAGTTAATCACCCACAGGTAGTATTTGAGGCTAAGGATGGAACTTACTATGTAACTTCAGATAGAGATTACATCTATATTGGTAGATCTGAGATTGGAGATGTATATAAAATTGATAAAGTTACTAAAGTTGGTAAACTTATTGAAGATCTCCCTGCTGAAGAAGATGATACTAAGTTAATTCACGAGTCATTCAAGTCACTCTGTGAATCACTTTAATTAATTAATATATAGGTCAGTAATGTTTTGTTACTGACCTATTTTTATCTAATTTTTTATTTAAGGATTTCTAAATGACTACAAAAGAAGTTGAAAGAAAGATAACTACTACAAATAAAGTAAAGCTCTACATTGCATTTGATGGTACTGAATTTTTATCAGAGGATTCCTGCAAAAATTATGAAACGGCTGAACGTGAAGCTATCTGGTCTAGGATTAAGAGTGTATTCCATAAATTGGAAGATGAACATGCTACTAAGCTACTCGATGAAGTATTATTTGACTCTCATGAATTAGAGTTCTATACATTTAATGCAAAAACTTCAGACCAGTTACGTGATATTGTAGCATATGCTGAGTTAAATCAATATTATAGATGGTATAAAGATAGCAAGGTAATTAATTATACTATTGATCCATCTGAGTTAGAAGTCAATAAAACTTATATTTATGGTGTATCTAGCTCATGTGAAGGGTATTTCTTTACTAGTGCAGATAAATTTATATCTGCTGCTATTGATATTTTTAATGAGGTATCCGAAGTTTCTATAGATAAAATAGAGATTCCTAATACAGTCATTCTAGGTAATTCTATGAAATTAAATAATGCTGATATAAATTCAGTATCAGCAGTCCCTGTACTTGTAGATCGTAAATGTTTATCAGAAGATAGTAAAGGTAAGCTTATTATAAATGGAAGTGAATTAACTGAAAGTAATAAGGTTCAAGAGATCAAAACTCTAACTTATAATTTAATTAACTGCTCACATATCTATGTTATGTCTAAGAATAAAGTTATTAATAGAATTAATAAAATTGAAGATCTTAGTTATGGTAAAATAGATGAATGCGGATACGTTGCAATGAGTTGGGGTGAATCTATTTACATTGCTATCTATGATACAGTACCTAAAGCTAGGGCTGACTATAATAAGTTGGTTAAATATGTAGAGTAAACTCAATATAAATATGAATATACCTATATAGGTATATTCATAAGGTGATATAATATGGAATATAAATTAAATAATGATATATCAATTGATAATAAATATCATTTTACAAATGGTATATTAAATTTAGAATTAAATAGAAAAGGATTACTTGGATTAGATAAAGGCACTGTAATTAAACATGTAGAGTCAATTATATACACTACTATTCAAGTTAGGCATGGAATTTGGTATCTTGAGATATCTTCAGATAATAATAAATATTATGTAGCAATTTATACTAATAGAGTAAATTGTATTAAGGATTATATGGATATTAGTAAAATGAGTAGTGCGACTAATGAGTTACTTGATGGAATGTTGGGATTTATTGAGAATTCAGAAGATAAAATTAATCTTAATAATATAAGAGTGGTACCGAGTATAGATACACTCACGGGACCTGACGTATCATTAAGGTCAGAACTTATTAATTTACTATATGTATTGAATAATAAGTCAACAAATAAAATAAATAAAGAATTAAAAAATTCATTAATTAAAACTAGGAATACTATTAATGAATATCTAGGCAGTCAGATGTGAATTTAATTGAAATTTTAATAAAATTATTAGATAGGGAAGATAGTAACTTAGCTAAGGAAGCTAGACATTTATTATTAGTAAAACTCTTAAGTAATGAAATAGATGAATATCTTTGTACATATAATGAAAATAAAAATTTACTAACAATATTTGACGATGTTAGTTATAAAACTTTATTATCTGATTGGAAATTTGATATAAATGTATTTAGAAATCTTCCTAAAGTCCTTAAACTATACTTTTCTAGAATCCTACAAGAAATCATATCTGAACTTCACATCAATAAGATCACATATTTTGAAGATCAATTCATCAAGCTATAAATCCAAATAACGTTTAAAATAAGTCAATCCCCTTTATTTTGTAATTGAATACTATTCATACATCGATTAAGTTACTAGTCATAATCAAAGTGGGCAGCCTAAGATCCCGCTAGTTAACTTAATCAAGGAGGTTACATGAATAGATATATGTATGTTGACTCTGAAGGTTTGAGTCAACAGGTTCTACCTCAAATCCAAAATCATGGATTACAGGTAAGTTTATTAAATGAAGATTTATTTGACCCTTCATCCAATAATTATTTACCTAAATTGGTAAATGAGGAATGTGCTATTCTTATTTATGGATATGAAGGTTACAATAATGTTAGGAATCTTCATAAATCAGGTGAGATACATATCGGTCTCCGTAAATTCACTTATACTGATATTTTAGCAATCCCTTATGTACATATTGGAAATGCTAAAGTAATATTTGCTCGTAAACCTGCAGATAGTGAGTTTGGTGATTATGGTGAATTGATAATGGATCAGTATCTATATCGACTCACTTCAAAAGAGATGGAAGTTGATCCACCTTCAATTCCTGAACCAACTCTTATTGGTATGCAAGATGTACTTGATCAAAATATTTTTGAGAGAATTGGTAAGTATATCGATAATGGAATGATTAAACATTTCTCACTTGACTTCGAATCCGACGGTTTACCAATGGAGGTTGGATTTCAACCTATTGGTGTATCGATTTCAGTTACTAAGGGTAAAGATCCATTTAATAAACTAGGACCTGGGTCTTATGATAACCAACTTGACTTTAGTTATTATATTGATTTTAGGAAAATTCATGCAGGGACCTTAAATGATGATACTAAATTACCAGAATATCCTGAAGTAAAAGCTAACTTTTGGGAAGCATTTAAGGATTTCATGGATAAATATTATTCATTCTGTTGGGTATATAACTGTAAATTTGAAATTAATGCTTTTTATGTAATTTTTAGTAAGAAATGGGCTGAACAATATTTATGTAGAGTTCCTGATAACATGAATAATGAGGAACCTCCATTTTATGAAATGCAAGATGCATATGCATTGGCTATCTGTGATGATAATAAAAGGTCACTTAAATTTAGTGCTCAGAAATATCTTGGAGTCCCTTCATGGGATGATCAGCTCGATGTTCAAATGGATGAGATATCTAAATTATTCAAGACATTTAAGTCATTCGATGAAATGTGGAGCTCATATGTATTATCTAAGTTAGCATTTGATATCTTACCAGATAATACGAAGGAGCATATCTCAGAGTTGACTGAGAATGGCAAAGCCTATGTATATGAATTTGATTCATATAATCATATTTTTGATTTCTGGATGGATTTAGATGAAGGCTATCGTGAAATTATCTTGAAACGTCAGGAAGGTGAACATTGGAACTATAACCCTTGGGTATCTGCAGATCCAGATATGATGGGAACCTATTGTTGTTTCGACTCTGCTAGGACTGACCAAATTGTATCAAAATTATATCCAGTTTATAAAATGCCATATGAGAATATTTATATTAAGAACTGGTGGTTAGGTGCAGCACTTGAAGGTAATGGAATGCACTGTGATACTGAGAAACGTCAGATATTATCTAACTTCGTTTATAATGTATACAATAATGTAAAGTTATGGATGAATAGACTTTACTTTAAAATGTATGTACAAGATAAGAAAGATAAATTCAGTCAATTTGATAACCATCCAGCTAGAAAAGTTTTAATGTGGCATCCAGAATTAGCTACCATGGATTATACTTGGTGGGGTAAATATTTTATTGATGCAATGTTAGTAACAGATGATGAGTGGAAATCCCTAGGTTACGAAGGAGAAAATCAGTGGGATAAATTAAATTGGAATCATCTTAATGACATATTGCCTGAGGAAGATGTTACTTCATTACAACTTGAATTAAATTGGGTAGCAGATTCATTAAAAGAGTTAGGATATTCTGGATTAAGACGTAAGAGAGGTTGGATGACTAATCTTACTGAAACTGCAATGCCTTACTTCCATACAGATGAGTTAGTTAAATTTATCAATAAATATAACTTAGATAAAGTTAAAGATAAATGGAAGCAATTTAATGAATGGTTTATTAATGCATTATGGATGCAAGATTCCTCACCTGTATATATGCATAGAGTTATTGATGAGTTATCTTGGAAAGATTATCAAAGGTCTGAAGATATGCAATACCTCAAGGATTTACCTGATGAAATTGTAAATAACTTAAGATGTTACTATGATGAATTGAATGAAGATAACTATATAATCAATGGATTCATTAATAACTGTCCAGATATGGTACTTAACTCAGTTTATGTGAAATATCATTCAGAGAATGGAATTAGAATCATTGATAATATGGGTGAGCTCATTGATATTAATGAACTTGCATTATATTGGCAGTACACTGAGAAGTTAGAGAAATATAAGATATTGGATTCAATGAAGTATGATTCACCTACACCTAAAGAATTAAGTGCAGATATAGATTTATTTGGATATAATTCATCTCAAGGTGTAGATAATGCAGCTTACTGGAAACTATTACTTAAATATTATGGACTTCAAATCATATCAATTGCAGAGTATGTAATTTTTACTACTAATATTGATAATAAAAAGATTGAGGAAGGTTACGATCCAGGTAGATCATTTAGTGCAGATAATGGATTACATAATAACTTAGAGATGCTTAAGAAATTTAGTGAAAATGTAGCTTCACATATTGAAGACAGTGCATGTTATAAGAATGCAATGGCATCTGATACCACTTTCTTCAGTGGATTGGATAAATGTAACTGTACTGCAGGTGTTCAATGGGCAATGTATAATATATTTAATTCAGATATGTTAACATTAACTATTGATGAAGATCCATTTATGCTTGTAATGAGATTATGTATATATAAATCTTATTTCCATGCAGCACAGAAAGTAACTAGTACTTATATCAAAGCATTGTTTGCAAATGCTTCACAAAACTATGAAATTGGACCTGAGAAATTTCAATCAAATCATGTAGATGGATATACAGATCCATCAAATAAAACTGACATTTTATTCTGGGACTGGCAAACTAATCAGAAATCCACTAAAAGATGGAGTTCAGGTTTCCATACAATGAAACCTCACTCTGATGTAATGAAGTGTATTACAAGTCCTGATGGATGGATTAATACTTACTTTGACATTA
>Ga0256870_1000113_pt1 | contig 23231 bp, 23 predicted proteins | sample RumenRJG_06RNA_FD_186079 | JGI IMG/M metagenome (GOLD analysis project Ga0256870, IMG submission 186079) | Metatranscriptome of bovine rumen microbial communities from Lethbridge, Alberta, Canada - Rumen RJG_06 (Metagenome Metatranscriptome) | ecosystem: Host-associated > Mammals > Digestive...
AGGAAACGCACCGGAACCGGAAGAAGATGAGGATGAAAAGGGAGGCGGCAGGCTGATTCTTGTCCTGACAACCATTTTAATCATTGCGATATGGATGGGAATTATAGGAATTCTGATTAAAACCGATGTCGGAGGATTTGGATCAACGGTGTTATATCCGCTTTTGAAAGATGTCCCTTATGTTAATAAAATCCTCCCACAGCCGGAAGAAACGGTGGAGCAGACCGAGGGCACAGAGTATCAGTATGGGTCTTTAAGCGAGGCCATCAGCCGGATTAAAGAACTGGAAAAAGAACTCGATGAAGCCAGCAGTACAAATAAAAATGACAAAAAAAAGATCAAGGATCTGAAGGCACAGATCAAGGATCTTTCAAAATACAAAGAGGATGAGGCTGCCTTTGAAAAGGAGAAGGAAAAATACTACGAGGAGGTTGTTTTTTCCGATCAGGCACCCGATATACAGCAGTATAAGACATATTATGAGAGCATTGATCCAGAAAATGCCGAAGTCTTATACAAACAAGTGGTTGAACAGATTACCTACGATAGTCAGGTTGAAGATTACGCAAAGACATATTCCAACATGAAGCCTCAGGAGGCGGCCAGCATCTTTGATACGATGACGGACAATCTGGGGCTTGTGGCTGACATTCTCATGAATATGGGAACACAGCAGAGGGCGGATATTCTTGGCAAGATGGATGCGACGACTGCGGCGAAGCTGACAGAGATCATGGAACCTAGCAAGAAAAAGTAGGAAATCTGTAAATAACAGAAAGGAGGAACGTGTTTGACAAGTGCAAATGTATTTAATTTGAATTCTGTAAAGCAGGGTCAGGTATTAAATGCAAATGCTGCAAAAGGCAGATCAAAAGCTGAAAATCCGGATGCGGCAGGCATGTTTGCTTCACTGATGGGCAGTAACTACTCTACAAATTTTAATATGCCGTCCGTGGATACAAAAATAAACAACAATGTATTACAGCAGACAAATGCGGCAGATAATTACGACCGGTATCAGTATCAGGATAATACCATCCGTCAGGCAGCCGGAGATGTTGTCACAGACGTGATTGGCAATTCGACAGATACTCTGGATCAGTTCCAGGGCGATGTTGTCAGGACGGTGGCCGAACAATTGGGTGTTTCGGAAGATTCTGTAAAAGATATGATGGAGTCGCTGGGACTTACAGCTTTTGATCTCCTGAATCTGGAAAATCTTGCACAGCTTGCAATGCAGCTGACAGGAGAGACTTCTCCAATGGATTTACTGATGAATGATCAGTTTCAGGGACTGATGCAGCAAATGAACCAGCTGGGAGGGCAGCTTGCAAATGAACTAAATCTTCAGCCGGCACAGATGGAGGAACTGATTGTACAGATGGATATTCTGCAGACACCGGAAACTCTGACCGATGAAGAAATGCAGGTATTGACCGATGTGGCAGGACAGCGGACAACAGCAGATACTGTTTCGGCAGATATGATGCCGGAGCTTGCACAGACCGATGAGGTACAGCCGATGGATAAACAGGCGGATGTATTTCAGAAAGAACCAAAATCGGATGAAGTACGCACACAGCAGCCACAGACAAAGGAGACAAAGCAGACAGCAGAACAACAGACGATGGAACAGCAGACGGATGCCGGAGATGCAGATGCAGATTCGCAGACAGGGGATCAGGTGAAGTCGGCGCAGCCGGAAAAAATGACGGCAGACCGGAACAACTCTGATGTGGCAAAGACACAGACTGCCGTGCAGATGCAGGATATCGCCGGGGTACAGACGATGGCGCATGCGGCGGATGTAACATCCGAGACATCGTATATTTCCGTGGATACCATGGATTTGCTGGAACAGGTGGCAGAACAGATCCGTGTGAATGTTTCGGAAGGAACTTCATCGATGGAGATGCAGCTGAATCCGGAAAATCTCGGGAAAGTGTATGTAAATATTTCTTCGAAAGAAGGCATGATCCATGCACAGCTGGCAGCTTCTAATGAAGCAGTCCGCGCAGCCCTTGAAACGCAGGTGGCAGATCTGCGGCAGAATTTAAATCAGGCAGGTGTCAAAGTTGACGCCATAGAAGTAACCGTTGCTTCCCATGAATTCGAAAAGAATCTGGAACAGAATCAGGAGAATGAAAAGCAGCAGGGAGAACGGCAGCAGGAGCAGTCCGGAGGCAGAAGAAGAAATTTAAATCTTTCCTCACTGGATGGATTGTCAGGATTGATGACAGAAGAAGAAACTCTTGCAGCACAAATGATGCGGGAGAATGGAAACTCCATGGATGTAACCGCATAGAAAGGAGAAAAAATGGCAGATACAACAACTTCTGCACTGAATTGGGCGAGTGTGGAAAACGGAAAAGTAAAAACAACAACATCGAAAAAAAGCGATGAGTCCAACAACGGAACCATGGGATACGACCAGTTCCTTACATTACTTTGTGCGGAAATGCAGTACCAGGATCCACTTGAACCTACCAGCAATACCGAATATGTGGCACAGCTTGCGACGTTCTCACAGTTAGAGGCAATGCTTGGCATGCAGGATACACAGAAAAATGAGATGGCAAACAATCTGGTTGGAAAGTATGTAATCTTAAAGGTTTCGGATGAAACAACCGGAAATACTTCTTATGTAGACGGTAAAGTTGATTATGTCATGTATCAGGAAGACGGATCACAGATGCTTAGTGTAAATAATAAACTGTATTCCATTGATACACTTGATACGGTGGCTGACAGTGCATATTACGAAGCAATAGGATATGCAAAAACCATTACAAGTATGTTGGATCAGCTTCCGGATATTGAAAATATTACGACCAAGTTTTCCGGTGCCATAGGCGAGATCCGCAAGGTATATGATGGGATGACGGATTATCAGAAGCGCTTTGTGAGCGAGGACGATCTTGCAAAACTTAAAAAGTATGAGCAGAAGATCAAAGATCTGGGTAAAGATGCTGCAGACGATACAAAGACGGATGATACCAAGACAGATACGGATACGAAAACCGATGATACCAAGACGGATACGGATACCAAGACCGATGACACAAAAACGGATGACTCGAAGACAGAGAATGGTTCCGGTCAGAAGAGTGACGAGACAACAGGTGCATAGGAAAGGGGAGAAAAGAGATGAACCCGATCAGCAAACAGTTTTCGTCGATCGAACAGGTAACCGGTCAGTATTTAAAACAGAAAAACGTAACCAGTCCGTCAAAGACATCGGATGTTTCGTTTGAAGATGTCTTACGGCAGCAGCAACAGTTAAAGTTTTCAAAGCATGCCGCACAGCGGCTGGAAAGCAGAAATATCAGCTTATCCGAGGAACAGAATGCCAGACTCGAAGACGGAGTGGAACAGGCATATGCCAAGGGGATTAAGGATTCCCTTGTTCTGGTAGATTCGCTTGCTTTTATTGTGAATGTGCCAAGCAAAACCGTTGTTACCGCAATGGATCAGACGGAAACACAATCAAATACTTTTACAAATATAGATGGCGCAGTTATTATGTAACCGGACCTTATGGAGGTTACAGGAATCCCGACTGACAGAAGGATTTCAAAACCATATTGCCATCTAAGGAGGTCAATGTACTATGATGAGATCATTATTCTCTGCTGTGTCAGGTCTTAAGACACACCAGACGAGAATGGATGTAATTGGTAACAATATTGCCAATGTAAATACCGAAGCGTTCAAAGCTTCCAGCGTAAGATTCAGTGAACTGATGTACCAGACAATGTCCACCGCATCCGGTGGGGATGCGTCAACCGGTACGGGTGGTGTCAATGCCAAGCAGGTTGGTCTTGGTGTAAGCACGGCATCTACCATGATCAATATTACCGGGGCAGGTTCTTCCGAGACAACCGGAAACCCGTTTGATTTAAAACTCAGCGACAGCCAGACCACAAACTTCTTTATTGTCAGCGATGGAACAAATACCATGTTTACCCGTGCAGGTTCGTTCTATGTAGATGGAAACGGCTATCTGTGTATGAGTTCTACCGGATATACGGTACAGGGATGGCAGGTAGACAAAACGACAGGTGAGATCCACAAAGATACGGTTTCTCCCCTGCAGGTGATGTCACCGTCCAACACGACATCCGCTCCGGAGGCAACGACAGAGGCTTATGTGCATGGAATTCTGGATAAGGAAGATACCGATGTCACCGGAAAAGACGGCTATGTTATGACTCTTGGATTTTATGATGATCTGGGATATTCCTATACGGCTAAGTTTGCGGTATCAACACCGAAAGCTAACGGACTTGGTGCTGGAAATAACTATTTTATCAGCCTGACGGATATTCTTGATTCCGATGGTAATTCCATTATTACGGATGATGCCGGAAAAGCATTGTCAGATGATGCAAAACGAAAAAAGTTAGATGAAATCTGGGGGGCTGACGGAAAGGCAGATGATACGGCGACAAATGCACCAAAGGGCTATTATATGAAATACGATGCCAATAAAGGTACATTTGTAAATATCAGCGCAGACGGAGCAGTGCCAGCAGCTGGTGCGAATGCAGTAACAGCACAGTCCTTAAAACTTTCTGCTCTTGGAACAAAGTTTACAACAAATAACGCAGATGGTACAAAACAGGAATCCAATTTTAAGGACATCAATGTAGATTTTTCCACTTCCACCAATGTAAGCAATGGCGGAAAGTCAACACTGAAAGTAGAAAAAGGAACTTCTGTCGGAAAAGAAACCGGTAAGAAAAACGGTGCAATGATCGGACTTTCCGTAGACCAGAGCGGTAAGATTTATGCAAGCTATGACAATGGTAACACCGAACTTCTCGGACAGATCGCAGTGGCACAGTTTGCCAATGCTTCCGGTCTTGAAAAAATTGGTGATAACTGCTATCAGACAACCTTAAACTCCGGCGAGTTTGACGGTGTGGGTGTAGCTGTGGATGCGGATGGAAGCAAGATCAATTCCGGACAGCTGGAAATGTCAAACGTTGACCTTTCCGGACAGTTTACCGATATGATCATTACGCAGCGTGGATTTCAGGCAAATTCGCGTGTTATCACAGTTTCCGACACATTACTGGAAGAATTAATCAACTTAAAGAGATAGTTTGAAAAAATAGTTGGGAAATGGTTTTTTGACTGTTTCCCAACATTTTTTTGTGATTTTACACCCTTTTTAACAAAAAGGAAGTAGACAAGAGAGAGAAAGTTTAGTAAAATCATATAAAAGGGTATTTTGATGGATTTTGTCGGAAGATCCATCGGAATTCCTAATTTTAGAAAATGGAAGGTGTAGTTCATGGATATAGCATCACTGCTTTCAATTATCGGCGGATTTGCCATGGTTATCTTTGGCGTCCTCAGTAGTAACAGTTTTGACATCACTGCGATGCAGATGTACATTGATAAGGCGTCGATTGTTATCACGTTTGGCGGATCAATCTGCAGTACACTCGGGTGTTTCAAACTTGCAGATGGAATCAACGGATTCAAGTCAATTTCACTCCCGTTCAAGGATAAAACATATGATCCGTCACAGACCATCCGGACAATTATTGACATGTCAAATGTCGGAAGAAAAGAAGGTCTGCTTGCACTTGAAGAAGCTGCAAACGGAATTGAAGACGAATTCCTGAAAAAAGGAATCATGCTTGTAGTAGATGGTACCGATCCGGAGCTGGTCCGTGGGATTCTGGAAACGGATATGATGTGTCTGGAAACCCGTCACAAGGATGTGATTAAGTTTTGGGAAAAATGGGGCGAGATGGGTCCTGCCTGGGGTATGATTGGTACCCTGCTCGGACTGATCGCCATGTTAAATAAACTTTCCGATCCGTCTGCGATCGGACCGCAGATGTCTGTAGCACTGGTTACGACATTGTATGGTTCCCTGATTGCAAACTGGTTATGTTCTCCGATTGCCGGAAAGCTTTCCGTAAACAATGATCTGGAAGTGGTAAACCGTCAGATTACCATTGAAGGCTTATTATCTATTCAGGCAGGAGAAAATCCACGTGTTATTGAGGAAAAATTAAAGTCATTCCTTTCACCGTCCGTAAGAGAGGGTGTTCTTGAAAACGGCGGAGGAGGTGAAGAGTAGTGGCAAAGAAGAAACAGGAAGATCCGCCAAAAGGATCACCGGCATGGATGAGTACCTTCTCGGATCTGATGAATCTTTTGCTCTGCTTCTTCGTACTTTTGTTTTCCATGTCGACAGTAGATACTGACAAGTTAGAGGCGGTTGTTGCATCACTGCAGAACGCCATCAGCATTCTTCCGACCGGAGGCACAAGCATTGGAGAGGGAGAGATGATTTCTGCCGGTGTCCGCCAGCTGGAATTTCTGGATTCTTACTACAATGAGATGGCAAATTCCAAAGCGGAGAATACCGATGAGCAGACAGATGGCAAACTGTCTGCACAGGAGCAGTACGAGCAGCAGGAACTTGCAGAATCTGAAAAGATGGCAGATGAAATCCAACAGGAACTTGATAATTCACAGCTGTCCGGAAAGGTGGATGTGGATTTCAATGCAGAGTATGTAAAACTGAATCTGAATGGTTCTATTTTGTTTGCATCCGGTAAGGCTGATCTCGTTAAACAGGCAGTCCCGATTGTAAACAAGCTTGGAAAGATCCTTGAAAAATATAACAAGAATGTGATAGAGGTAGAAGGACATACCGATAATGTTCCGATCCGCTATTCTGCAAAATATGAAAATAACGAGGTTCTTTCGGTGTACCGTGCACTTGCTGTCACGGATCAGCTCAGAAAAAATAAAAATCTCAATCCCAAGTACATTAAGTTTGCGGGAAGAGGAGATTACATACCGGTTGCTGACAACAGTACGGCAGAGGGGCGTGCACAAAACCGGCGCGTAGAGATAAAAATTTATAACTCATTCAATTCAGATGTAAAAGAAAATGATTAAGAGGAGTAAACAATGAAGAAGAATTTAATTTCAGTCGTAATTCTGGCACTTGTGTTTGCAAATTTTGTTTTGACAGCACTTTTGATGTTTTCTGTATTACCGGAGACAAAAAAAGCAAATACACTGATCGAAAAAGTGTGTTCCGCAATTGATCTGGATTTAAACAGTGGTGCGGCTACCGGAACCAGCAATGTTTCCATTGATGATCAGGAAATTTATAAAGTCAGCACAGGGGAAGATCTGACAACAAACCTTGCAGAAGGAAAAGACGGAAAGACTCATTATGCAGTACTGAATGTATCACTTGTTCTGAACAAGAAGAGCGACAATTACAAGAAATACACACAGGATTTCCTGACAAATCAGGATGATACAATCAAAAATGATATTATCAAAGTGGTAAGCGGATATACATTTGAGCAGTTTAACCAGAATTCAGATGCAATTAAGGACACGATCCTTGAAGATATGCAGAATTTATTCGGCAAAGATTATGTGATCGGAGTAAACTTCTCCAAACTGACAGCACAATAGGATTTTTACAGGTGGTGAAAGACTGATGGGTGACGTATTATCCCAAAATGAGATAGACAACTTGCTGGCGGCACTTAGTACCGGTGAGCTGGATGTGGATGAAATAAAAGACAATAATGAAAAAAAGGTAAAAGAGTACGATTTTGCCCGTCCTTCCAAATTTTCCAAGGAACATCTGCGTACCATGGAAATGATATTTGAACATTATGGCAGACTTTTATCTACGAATCTGCCCGTATATTTGCGGAAAAATGTTCAGGTAGAGGTGGTGAATTCAGAAGCGGTTACGTATTCTGAATTTTCCAATGCACTGTCAAATCCGGTTCTTTTGGGAATTGTGAATTTTGCACCCCTCAAGGGAAATATTATTTTGGAAATGGCATCAAATCTGGGGTATACGATTGTTGACCGTATGCTCGGTGGCAGAGGAGATCCTATGGACAAGGTTCGTGAGTTCTCGGAAATCGAACTTTTGATTATCGAACGGATTATGATTGTGTGCGTCAACCTTTTACGGGAACCATGGGAAAACGTGGCGGATATTCATCCCCGGTTAGAGAGAATTGAAACCAATTCCCAGTATGCACAGATTATTTCTCCGAGTGAAATGATTGCGATTGTGACAATTAACCTTAAGATCGGGGAAGTGGAAGGCCTGATGAATGTCTGTCTTCCGTACCTGACTCTTGAGGATGTGATTGATAAACTGAATACGAAATACTGGTATTCAAATTTGCAGAATCAGGACAATACCGATTACACGGAATCCATTGAGACCCTGATTCGGCGCGCGCAGATACCGATCAAAGCTGTTCTTGGAAACAGTATGATATCGGTAAATGATTTTGCCATGCTGCAACCGGGAGATATTATCCGGCTGAATCGCAAGGTAGAAGATGAATTGGATATTTATGTTGGAAATATTCGTAAATTTACTGCACTTCCCGGATCATCGGGGGATAAATATGCAGTCAGGGTCACTTCGGTGATCAGAGAGGAGCAATAAACTATGGATGGAGTATTATCGCAGGAAGAAATTAACGCACTGCTGAATGAACCTGGAGCAGAAGCGAGTGATTCTGCGGAAAATGAACTGTCTGATGCACAAAAAGACGCGATTGGAGAGATTGCCAATATAAGTATGGGAACTGCGGCGACAACGTTGTTTTCGCTCGTTAATCATAAGGTGGAAATTTCAACTCCGGTTGTTTCTTACGGCACATGGGATGACATTGTACAGGAGTATGAAAAACCCTGTGTGTTTATCCGGATTGCATATACCGTAGGACTGGATGGAAGCAATATTCTTGTCTTAAGAGAACATGATGTAAAAGTCATCACGGATCTGATGATGGGAGGAGACGGAACCAATACAGATGGAGAACTTGGAGAACTGCATTTGTCCGCAATCAGTGAAGCCATGAATCAGATGATGGGTTCCGCGGCAACTTCCCTTTCTTCCATGTTGAATCGCAAGATTGATATCAGTCCGCCAAATGCAACGGTGATCAATCTGCAGGAAGACATCAATGAAGCAGATATTGATTCCTTCCTTACCGGAAAGTTTGTTAAAATTTCTTTCCGTATGGAAATCGGGGATTTGGTTGACAGTACAATTATGCAGCTGTATCCGATTTCATTTGCAAAAGATATGTGTGACGGAGTGGCAAAAACGATGGAAATGGACAGTCAGAGTGTGACGGCCGATTCCTCAGCAGCAAATTCCGGCAATCCGGCAGGGGCACAGCCAGCAGCTGCATCTGCCGCAGCACAGCAGTCACAGCAGATGGCTTCACAGAATACAGCACAAATGGGGCAGCCGATGGGGCAGCCAATGGGACAGACGATGATGGGAAATACTATGATGAATCAGAACATGGGACAGCCAGTCAATGTTCAGCCGGCACAATTTAGCGCATTTGCGGGTGGAAATCTTGGAAATTACCAGCCGGAAAATATTGATCTGATTATGGATGTTCCGCTTCAGGTGACAGTTGAGCTTGGAAGGACAACAAAATCCATTTCAGATATTCTGGATCTGGGACCGGGAAAAATTATTGAGTTGAATAAACTGGCAGGCGAGCCGATTGATGTGCTTGTCAATGGAAAATATGTCGCAAAGGGCGAAGTTGTTGTCATTGAAGAAAGTTTCGGTGTTCGAATCACGGAAATTGTCAATGCTTCAAGAACAGGCGGAAAGTAGAAACAGACATGACAAATGTGTTACTGACAGGTTCTCTGGAAAGCTTTATACAACTTTTGGGTGCACTGTTTATTTTTGCTGTTGTTCTGGCTGCTACATATCTTACCACCAGATGGATGGGAGGTATGCAGCGTGGACGCCAGAATAATAAGAATCTGCATGTGATAGAGACAATCAGTGTCGGCAATAACAAGATGATCAGTATTGTGGAAGCCGGCAGTGTCTATCTGGTTGTTTCTGTTGGAAAAGAGGAAGTACATCTTCTGGCACAGCTTACGAGGGATCAATTAAAAGATTTCTCTTTTGAGCTGGAACAGAGTGGGAAAAAGCAGGATTCTTTTGCGGAAATTCTCAACCAGTTAAAAGACAAGTTACCAAAGAAGCAAGGATAAAGATGAGCAAAGGGAAAAAGATATACTGCATTGCAAGTTTTGCGTTTGCGTGTGCGGTTTTAATACTTACAATTACATTATGCATGATGCATCCGGGACGTGTCTATGCAAGTTCCATGGACCCGGACAGTATTACAAAGATTACACAGAAAGATACACAGGGAGCAGATCATAATACAGACAATGCCAATGGATTGTCAATTACATATAACAATGATTCCGGATCGGTTTCCACACCGATCAAGATGCTTCTGGTGTTGACAATTCTATCACTTGCACCATCGATTCTGATTATGATGACTTCGTTTACCCGAATTATCATTGTTCTTCATTTTCTCAGGACTGCGATCGGAACACAGACGACACCACCCAATCAGGTTTTGATCGGTCTGGCATTGTTTCTGACATTTTTTATTATGTGGCCAACGTTCCAGCAGATCAACAAAGAGGCAATTCAGCCGCTCGATAAGGGAGAAATCACACAGTCGGAATTTTTTGAAAAAGCAGAAGGGCCGATTCGTGAATTTATGATCAAAGATGCAAAGATCCAGATAAGGGATGTGAATCTTTTCGCTGAGATTTCCGGAGAAACGTATAAAGATACAAAGGAATTGTCGGATGTTCCGTTTACCACACTGGTTCCGGCATTTATTCTGAGTGAGCTTCGGAAAGCATTCATTATGGGATTTTTGATTTATATTCCGTTTATTGTAATTGATATGGTGGTGTCATCCGTGCTGATGTCCATGGGTATGATGATGCTTCCTCCGACAACCATTTCGTTGCCGTTTAAGATTTTGTTGTTTGTTCTGGCGGATGGATGGGATCTTGTCATAAAATCCCTCGTCCAGACATTTTATTAGGAGGATACCGTATGATTTCACAGGGTGCAGTTCTTGATATTGCAAGAGATGCAATTTATACCATTCTGATCACGTCGGCACCGCTGCTTCTGGTTTCTCTGGTGGTTGGTCTGATTATCAGTATTTTTCAGACGGTTACATCCATTCAGGAGCAGACACTTACGTTTGTTCCAAAGATTATTGCGGTATTTGCTGCAATGATCCTTTGCGGCTCCTGGATGTTAAATAACATGACCGAACTGGTGGAGCGTCTGTGGTCGAATTTCAGTACCTATCTGAGTATGTGATTTGATAAAAAGATATGGTTAATTATGTATTTACACTTGAAAATTTTGAATATTTTCTGCTGATTCTGGTAAGAGTTACCTGTTTTGTGTATGTGGCCCCGTTATTGGGGCAGCAGGGAATTCCCAATCAGATTAAAATCGGATTTTCATTTTTTGTCTCATTGCTTTTATACAATGTAGTAGATCGGCCGGAGCTGACATACGTAAGTGTTGTCGGGTATGCGGTAGTTGTGATCAAAGAGGGAATTACGGGACTGCTGATTGGGTATGCGGCAAGCATCTGTAATTCCATTGTTTTGTTTGCAGGAAATATTATAGATATGGATATTGGTCTGTCCATGTCTACCGAATTTAATCAGGACATGGGAACAGAAACCACACTGACAGGAAATCTGTATTATTATCTGGTTCTGCTTCTTTTGATTACATCTGATTTTTATACCTATCTGGTACGTGCGGTTACGGATTCTTTTTCCGTAATTCCGATTGCCCACCAGAAATTTGCATGGGATCATCTGTTATCTGCAATCACACGCTATATGGGAGATTCATTCATCATAGGGTTTCGGATTTTTCTTCCGTTTTTTGCCTGTATTATGGTTTTGAACTGTGTACTTGGAATTATGGCACGTGTGGCACCGCAGATGAATATGTTTTCGATCGGTATGCAGCTGAAGATTCTGGTTGGATTTGTTGTTTTGTATCTGATCGTGTTCCTGTTGCCGAATGTGGCAAATTATATTTTTGATGAAATAAAGACGATGGTGAAGCTTGTTGCAGAAGGTTTGTATTGACGAAAAAAATCAGAATCGAATATTGCATTATAATCTGCAATGGTTTGCAAAAGACGGCGAAGGCGGCGAGAAGACAGAACCTGCAACCGCCAAGAAATTAAAAGATGCCAGGGAGGAAGGTAAGGTTGCAAAAAGCCGCGAACTGAATTCGGCATTTGATCTGATTGTTTTGTTTCTCTGTCTGAAAATTTTTGTTTCCTTTGTGGGAGGGAAATTCATAGATATTTTTTCTTATATCTATGAAAATATGCCGGATTTTGTTAAAATAAATGAGGGCGGATTGTCCGTGCAGGCGGCAGCAGGCCTGATTGCCTCCGTCACCTTGAAAAGCCTGCTCATTATGCTTCCGTTTATGGCGTTTGGATTTGTTGTTACGCTTCTGGTCAGCATTGTGCAGGTAGGATGGAAAGTTTCCACAAAACCCATGAAACCGGAACTTTCCAAGCTGAATCCATTGAACGGATTCAAACGTATTTTTTCGAAAGATTCGCTCTTTGAACTGGTGAAATCCATTTTAAAGATTGTGATTATCATATATATCGCGTATACTTCCATAAAAGATAATGCAAATGATCTGTTTGCGTTGTATGATCTGGGACTGAATCAGGCGGTTGCGCTTGTGGGGACTCTGATTATCAATACGGGAATAAAAATCAGTATTGTTTATCTTGTGATTGGTCTGGCTGACTTTATCTATCAGAAACATAAGTTTAGTGAAGATATGAAGATGACCAAGCAGGAAGTAAAAGATGAATACAAAAATACAGAGGGAGATCCGCAGATCAAAGGACGGCAGCGCCGTAAAATGCAGGAGGTATCCCAGAAGCGAATGATGCAGGATGTGCCCAAGGCGGATGTGGTCATCACGAACCCGACGCATTTTGCCGTAGCATTGAAATATGAGGCAAAAGTCAGTTCTGCCCCGGTTGTCCTTGCAAAAGGAGAAGATTACCTTGCGCAAAAGATTAAGGAAGTGGCGAGGGAGAATAAAATTGAAATTGTTGAAAATAAGCCTCTGGCACGTATGCTCTATCACAATGTTGATGTGGGAGCAGAAATTCCGCCGGAGCTTTACCAGGCTGTGGCAGAAGTTCTTGCTGCCGTATACAAGGCCAAAAATATACAGTAGTGCAGTTATACAACAAACAGGTGCGAAAGGAGGTTGTGCAGGATGCTGAAGAAAGCGGATATCGGTGTAGGTTTATATCTTTTGGCGGCAGTAGTTTTCTTCATTGTTCCAATTCCATCTGTATTGCTGGATGTGATGCTTGCATTTAACATTTCCATCGCTTTAATTATTGTATTTAATGTATTGTTTGTTCGGGAAGTGCTGGATATGTCTTTCTTCCCGACATTACTTTTGTTTACGACTATTTTTCGAATTTCTCTGAACGTATCTTCCACCCGTCTGATTCTTCTGACGGGAGATCCTGGTAACGTTGTTAAGACATTCGGTTCGTTCGTCGGCGGAGGAAATATGGTGGTCGGTTCCATTGTATTTATTGTCCTCGTATTGATTCAGTTTATTGTTATCAATAAAGGTTCGGAACGTGTATCCGAAGTAACCGCCAGATTTACACTCGATGCCATGCCTGGTAAACAGATGGCGATTGATGCGGACTTAAATACCGGTGCGATCACCGATGCGGAGGCAAAGGAACGACGGGAAAAGATTCAGAGAGAATCTAGTTTCTTCGGCGCGATGGATGGTGCCACAAAGTATGTAAAGGGAGATGCTACGGCAGGTCTGATCATCACCTTTATTAACCTGATCGGCGGAACCATTATGGGAGTTATGAATCAGGGACTTGGATTTGCAGATGCCATCCAGCAGTATGGTCTGCTGACAATCGGTGATGGTCTGGTGTCCCAGATTCCGTCTCTTCTGATTTCTCTTGCAACCGGTATACTTGTTACCAAGGGATCAAACGAGGCAGACTTTTCCGGAATTCTGGTCAAGCAGCTTTTTGGAATTCCGAGGGTACTTTATATTGTAGGTTCCGTGCTGGTTTTCCTCGGAATTTTTACTCCGTTAAATCCGGTTTTATTTATTGCACTTGGTCTGGTGTTTGTCATCGCCGGCAAAAATATCAGCAAGAATATCGGCGAAGAAAATATTGAGGAAGAAGTACAGCAGGCGGAGACGGAGGCGGAAGAGATCCGGAAACCGGAGAATGTGGTTTCCCTGCTTCAGGTCGATCCGATCGAACTCGAATTCGGATATGGTATTATTCCGCTGGCAGATGTAAACCAGGGTGGAGATCTTCTGGATCGTGTGGTAATGATCCGGCGGCAGATTGCACTGGAACTTGGTACGGTTGTTCCGATTATCCGCCTGAGGGATAATATTCAGTTAAATCCGAATCAGTACATTATCAAGATCAAAGGCGTGCAGGTAACGGAAGGAGAAATTCTTTTTGATCATTATATGGCGATGAATCCGGGGTATGTGGAGGAAGAAATTACAGGTATTCCTACATTTGAACCGTCTTTCCATCTTCCGGCCATCTGGATTACGGAAGCGCAGAGAGAACGTGCAGAGAGTCTTGGATACACCGTAGTTGATGCACCGTCTATCATTGCGACGCATTTGACAGAAGTAATCCGAAGCCACATCGCAGAGCTTCTGACCAGACAGGATGTACAGAACCTGGTCAACAACTTAAAAGAATCCAATCCGGTTCTTGTGGACGAGCTCACGCCGAAACTTCTTGGCCTTGGAGAGATTCAGAAAGTACTGCAGAATCTTTTGCGGGAAGGCATTTCGATCAGGGATCTTTTGTCTATTTTCGAATCGCTGGCAGACCATGCACAGACATCCAGAGATACGGATGTGCTGACGGAATATGTAAGACAGAGTCTGAAGCGTGCAATTTCGAGCAAATATTTCCCGTCGAACGAAACGACCAGTGTCATTACGCTCGATCCGAAAGTGGAACAGGAGATCATGTCTTCGGTCAAGCAGACAGAGCAGGGGGCATATCTGACGATGGACCCGGAGAAAACAAAAGCAATTATGGATTCCGTGCGGACAGAAACCGAGAAACTCGAAAGCCTCGGAAAGAATCCGATCATTATTACATCGCCAATTGTGCGTATGTATTTAAAAAAACTCACAGAAGATTATTTCAAAGATCTGATTGTTGTCTCTTACAATGAAGTAGAATCTGATGTGGAGCTGCAATCGGTAGGGATGGTGACAGCATAAATGACAATTAATAAATTTCAGGGAAAAACACAGGAAGAAGCCATTGCAAAGGCAAAAGAAGAATTTGGAGAACGCGCGGTCATTATGAACATCCGTGAGGTAAAACCGAAGGGGCTGTTTCGTGCGTTTAAGAATTCAACATTTGAAGTGACTGCGGCAATGGAAGAAAAAGAACATTTTTCCAATGCCATGCAGGCAGCACAGATGACACAGAGTATGGCAAAAGAAGGAAAACTGCACGACATGATTAATCTTGCGGCGGATGAACCGATTACCATTCCGAAACTGCAGGAACAGGAAGGTAACGCACAAGCGACCAGACAGGAGCCAGCACGTATGCCACAATCACAGAACCTGGTACAGGAAAATGAAGAGAAAAAATTAGAAGAAAGACTTGAGGTTTTATCTGACCGTCTGGAAAAATCTCTTGGCGGGAAAAATCCGAAGGAGCCGGAGACACCAAAGGGCCCGTCTTCGGAAGAACTCAATTTTGTCCGGATTCTCTACAGCACGCTGTTGAAAAATGAGGTGAGTGAACAGTATGTCAATCAGATCCTTGGCGAAATTGAAAAATTTATCCGCCCGGGACACAGTGTGGATACGATTCTTTCCAATGTTTACCAGAAACTGATTCTGCGTTTCGGTCAGCCGAAATCACTGGATTTAAGCGGAGCAAAACCGCATGTTGTATTTTTTATCGGGCCTACCGGTGTCGGAAAAACAACAACAATCGCCAAAATTGCTTCTAAATATAAAGTGGATTATGAAAAAAAAGTAGCGTTTATTACTGCAGATACCTATCGGATTGCAGCAACAGAACAGCTTCAGGTGTATGCAAATATTCTTGACGCACCTATGTCTATCGTGTATTCTAAAGAGGAACTGAATGAAGCAATTGAAAAATATGCGGAATACGATCTTGTTTTTGTTGATACTGCCGGATTTTCCCATAAAAATGAGGAACAGAAAGAAGATATCAGAAACCTGATTCAGGGAGTCAGCCCTGAATATACAAGTGAAGTATATTTGGTTCTCAGCGCTACAACGAAATACAGAGATTTGCTTGATATTGTAGATACCTATCGCACAATATCAGAGTTTAAACTGATTTTTACAAAACTGGATGAGACATCAACGTATGGAAATTTGCTCAACATTAAGCTGTATTCAGATGCGGAACTGTCTTATACGACAAATGGACAGAATGTACCGGATGATATTGAATTATTTGATACACAAAAGATCGTGAAACAATTATTAGGGGGCAATTCGTGATGGATCAGGCAGAACAATTGCGAAATGTAATAAAACTGCACAATCAGAATAATCAGAATAATGCACGCGTAGTGACAATTACCAGCGGAAAAGGCGGAGTCGGAAAGTCGAATCTTGCGGTAAATCTTGCCGTATGTCTCAGAAAAGCAGGTAAGCGGGTAATTATTTTTGATGCTGACTTTGGTCTTGCAAACGTTGAGGTAATGTTTGGCGCAATTCCACAGTACAATTTGTCTGATTTTATATACCGTGGAAAGTCAATTCGTGAAATTATTACACCGGGACCGATGGATATCGGCTTTATATCCGGCGGGTCCGGGATTATAGGATTGAACAATCTTACAAGAGAACAGATTTTATATATTGTAAATTCGATTGATACATTGAATGAACTGGCAGATTTTATTCTGATTGATACGGGAGCAGGAATCTCGGATCAGGTTCTGGAATTTGTTATGGCAAGTCCTGAGGTATTACTGGTATCCACACCGGAACCAAGTTCTCTGACGGATGCATATTCGCTTTTGAAAGCATTGTACCGTAACCCGAATTTTGTGGAGGACGAGACAACCATCCACGTCGTAACCAACCGGGTAAATTCCCAGGACGAGGGACGGGCAATTTATGAGAAAGTGAATTCTGTAGTATCTCAGTTTTTACATGGAAGTCTGAATTATCTGGGGATGATTCCACAGGATGCTGCTTTGGAACGGGCAGTAAGACAGCAAAAGACAGTTACCATGAGTGATCCGAATGCAAAATCCGCAAAGGCAATTTCCAGCCTTGCAGATCATCTGTTAAACGGCACTCAGCAGAAGGCACCGGTACGGTGGGGAATAGCACAGATGTTTTCCAGTTTTTTATCAAACCGAAAATAGGGAGATGAATAATTATGAAACTTTCAGATGTGATTACTCCGGGAGACAAAATTGATATTAAAATGCTGCATGAAGCGAACCAGGAAGATAATGGAGGAGAGATCGCGAAAATCTATCAAAGTGCGGTCAGCGACATTTTTTCGGATCAGGAATTGGAAATTTCTATGCCGACAAGTGGTGGAAGAATGGTGTTATTTCAACTGGAGAGGGAGTGCAGCATTGTTTTTTATGCAAAAGGCGGTATGTATAACTGCACAGCAGTTGTGAAGAAACGTTATCGCAAAGAAAATCTGTATCTGCTCAGAATTGTGATTACTTCCGGATTACAGAAATTTCAGCGCCGGGAATTTTTCCGGATTCCTTATACCACACCGTTAAAATATTACGAAATATCGGAACAGACGGCACAGATACAGACAACGGAAGAATTGTTTGCGGAAATTCAAAAGCCGGAATATATTGATCAGGTACGTGAGGGAACGATTCAGAATATCAGTGGCGGTGGAATCCGCTTTGTCTCCGGACAATGGATAAAACAGAACCAAAATATTCTTCTGGTGATCAGACTGACAAATGAATATTCGGATGAAACTTTTTATCTTCCGGGACAGGTGATTGCAACAGAAAAACATCCGACGATAGAGGAAATGTACATCCACCGGGTGAAATTTCTGTTTCGTGATCTCCGGGATCGTGAAAAAATCGTACGCTTCGTTTTTGAGGAAGAGAGAAGAATTCGCAGGAAAGAAGTTGGGTGACTCATATGAAAAAAAACATTTTGGTAGTTGATGATTCTGCACTCATGAGAAGGATCATGTGTGATATAATCAATTCAGACAGTAAATTTCAAGCAACAGACTATTGCAGAGATGGTCTTGAGGCATATGAAAAACTGAAGCATACCAGTTATGATGGTGTGGTTCTGGATGTGAATATGCCACGCATGGATGGACTGCAGTTACTCGAAAAGTTACAAAAAGAAGGCATACGTGCAAATGTGGTTATGGTAAGTACGCTTACCGACAGCAGGGAAGCAGATGTTACCATTTTAGCCATGGAGCGCGGAGCAATTGATTTTGTGGCGAAACCGACAAACATCATAGAGGCAAAAGGAGAGGCATTCAAAAGACAGCTTCTTGGCGTATTGAATGCTGTTCTTGCAACACAAAAGACAGCAGAAAGTGTCCGTCCGGCAGTAAAACCGGTTGCAAAAGCACCGATGATGCGAAAAGCGACAGGCGGAAAGAACAAACTGGTTGCACTGGCTTGTTCCACAGGCGGACCGAAAGCGTTACAGAGTGTGATTCCGTTTCTTCCGAAAGAGCTGGATGCCCCGGTTGTACTTGTACAGCATATGCCGCCGGGATTTACCAAATCCATGGCTGACAGACTTGATGATCTGAGCAAAATCAGGGTGAAGGAAGCAGAACATGGAGAGCGGCTGCAAAAGGGATGTGTTTATATTGCTCCGGGCGGAAAACATTTGAAAGTTGCAAAAACCGCAGACGGAAACAACAGCATTGTACTCGATGATGCAACACCGGCAATCGGAGGACTGAAGCCGTGTGCAAATCTTATGTATGATTCACTGACGGGAAGCAGCTATGATGAAATCGTATGTGTTGTCCTGACAGGAATGGGAGCGGATGGAACCAACGGAATTCTTTCGCTGGGAAGATCAAAACCAATTCGCGTAATTGCACAAAACGAAGAAACCTGTGTGGTATACGGAATGCCGAAGGCAATCTATGAAGCAGGTGTGGTAGATGAAGTTGTACCACTGGATGAAGTTGCACAGACAATCACAAAAAACGTGGGGGTAAAATAACATGGATGTAAGCCAATACCTTGAAATCTTTATCGATGAAAGTGCAGAACATTTACAGACGTTAAGTGACTGCATCATGGAACTGGAAAAAGAACCGGATAACAAGGACGTTATCAATGAAATCTTCCGTGCAGCCCATTCTTTAAAAGGAATGGCCGGTACAATGGGATTTAAGAGAATGCAGCACCTGACACATGATATGGAAAATGTGTTCCAGGAAGTCCGCAGCGAGAAAATCCAGGTAGACAGTCAGATGATTGATCTGCTGTTCAAGTGTCTGGATGCAATTGACGGATATCTTGAAAATATTAAGGCCACCTCTGATGAAGGTGAGGAAGACAATGAAGTCATTATCAAGGAACTGAACAATTTCCTCGCAAAAGCAAACGGAGAGGCTGCTGCCACAGAGGCAGCACCTGCAGAAGCAGAAAAAGAAGCAGCGGCGCCGACAGACAATGGAGACCACAAACTGTATCTTCAGATTGACCTGACGGATCAGGAGCGGGATGCCGTTATGACTGCAAAAGACAGTGGAATGCATATTTACGGCATGACGGTTATGATCCAGAAAGAGTGCCTTTTAAAAGCGGCCAGAGCATTTTTGGTATTCCGCGAAGTGGAGGCTTTTGGAGAGATTCTTGTATATCGTCCGAGCTCTCAGGATATTGAAGATGAAAAGTTTGAACAGGAATTCAGCTTTTATGTTGCATCACCGGAAAGCTTTGACAAGATCCAGAACGCTGCAAAGAATGTTTCCGAGATTGAAGATGCCGTTGGAGAAGAATTGACTGATTTTTCGCCACGCGCAACAGAAACTGAGACGGAAGAAAAGAAAGAAGAAAAACCGGCAGAGACAAAACCGGAAGTACAGGCTGCACCAAAGAAAGCACCGGAAAAGAAAAAGGCTCCGGCAAAGAAAAACGGTGTAGGAAAACCGGCAACAAGCCGTACGGTCCGTGTGGATATTGAAAAGCTGGATGCTCTTATGAACCAGGTATCCGAGCTTATCATTGCAAAGAACAGTCTGGTATCCATCAGCTCAACGGAAGAGGGAGGCTTTACCAATCAGGGATTCCATGAACAGATTGAATATCTGGAGCGAATCACCACAAGCCTTCATGAATCTGTTATGAAAGTCCGGATGGTGCCAATTGAGAGCGTTGTAAATAAATTTCCACGTATGATTCGTGATCTGTCCCGTACATTGAATAAGAAGATGGAACTGGTTATGACCGGTGAAGATACCGAGCTGGATCGTACCGTAGTGGATCAGATCGGTGATCCGTTACAGCATTTGCTTCGTAATTCTGCGGATCATGGTCTGGAAGACACCGAGCTTCGTATCCAGAGAGGAAAGCCGGAAGTCGGAAATATTTTCCTGAATGCATATCAGGAAGGAAATAACGTTATTATCCAGGTGGGTGATGACGGTAACGGAATTGATACCGAAGCGGTAAAAGCAAAGGCAATCGAGCGAAATATTATTACACCGGAACAGGCCGAAGTCATGACACAGAAAGAGATTATTAATCTCCTGTTTATGCCAAGTTTTTCCATGGCAAAGAAGATTACGGATATTTCCGGAAGAGGCGTTGGCCTTGATGTTGTAAAATCTAACATTGAGCAGCTTGGCGGTGATGTGGAAGTTAAGACAAAACTTGGGGAAGGAACAACATTTACCGTTCGTCTTCCTCTGACACTTGCCATTATTCAGGCATTGATGGTTGAAGTCCGCGATGAAAAATATGCCATTGCCCTTGGGTCCATTGCAAATATTGAGAGTGTACCGGTCAGCAGCATCAAGTATGTGGAAGCAAAAGAGGTTATTCATCTGCGTGGAAGCGTTATTCCGCTTGTTCGTCTGGACAAGCTTCTGGATATTGAACCAAGAGAAGAAGAACCGGAAAACCTTACCGTTGTTATTGTAAAGAAAGGCGACAGTCAGGTAGGACTTGTTGTTGACGATCTGATGGGACAGCAGGAGATCGTTATTAAGTCTTTAGGCAAGTATATCAATGGAAATAAGCTGATCAGCGGTGCAACAATCCTCGGTGATGGTGAAGTTGCATTGATTCTGGATGCAAACACACTGATGTAATGGGGGTGAATGACGATGGCTATTGCAAACAATCAGATTGAAACAAATGAGAATAAAAATAAAGAAAAAGAAGTAAAGCAGTATATCGTAGTTCAGATCGGTTCTGAAAAGTACGGAATTGATATCAGCTATGTCGATAATATTGTGCGTATGCAGAAAATTACCCGTGTGCCAAAGGCACAGGAGTATTTCAAGGGAATCATCAATCTTCGAGGCGAAATTGTGCCGGTTATGAGTATCCGTCTGAAAATGGGACTTGAGGATGATACCTTTACTTCGACATCCCGGATCATTATTTTAAAGATCGAAGATAAAGGGTCTTTAGGTGTGATTGTAGATGAGGTTTGTGAGGTTGTAAATCTTTCTGAGGATCAGATCGAAAATAACAATATCAATTCAAACCATGTAAAAGATACTTTTATCAATGGTATTGGAACAAGCGGAGATCAGCTGATTTCCCTGTTTGAAATCAATGCGATTGTAGACGAAAAAGATAACACATAAGACAACTGAGTATAGTGAGGCTATGCCTCACTATACATGGTTATTGGAGGAAAAAGATGAACGATTTTACATTGGATAATGTAAATGAAATGTATATTGACGTACTGCGCGAAATTGGAAATATCGGAGCGGGAAATGCAACAACTTCTCTGGCAAGCATGATCAATGAACAGATTGATATGAATGTTCCGAAAGTAGAATTGATGGAAGCTTCTAAGCTGAGTTCCGCAATTTGTCCGGAAGACGAGATTATTGTCGGAATTTTTCTGGAAGTAACACATGATATTACAGGAAGCATGATGTTTTTAATGCGCATGGATTCCGCCCATTATCTTGTGAACAAACTGATGGGAAGAGACCCGGAAAACGATGCACCTTTTGATGAGATGGATTTATCTGCCATGAAGGAAATCGGAAATATTATTACGGCTTCGTATCTGTCTGCACTTTCAAGTATGACAAATCTTACGATTTTACCATCCGTTCCATATATTGCGGTGGATATGGCGGGAGCGATTCTTAGTGTTCCGGCAATTCAGTTTGGACAGTACGGAAATAATGCGCTGCTGATTGAAACAGAATTTGGCGATGAACGTATGATTAATGGATATTTTATCCTGATGCCTGAGGAAGAGTCCTATGCAAAGATTTTATCCTCTCTTGGAATTCAGTTATAGAGGAGATCGTAGAATATGGGAGAAGTGATCAAGGTTGGAATGGCAGACCTGAAAACCGCAAAAGCTCCGAATACACTCACGACACTGGGGTTGGGCTCTTGTATCGGACTAACACTTTATGATCCGGTGACGAAAATCGGTGGATTGGTACATTATATGCTGCCAGACAGCACAAAATTAAAAAATAATACCAATATTGCAAAATTCGGGGATACCGGAATCCGTGAACTTTTAAGACAGGTTCTGGCTTTGGGAGCAAATCAGAGAAGACTTGTGGCAAAGATCGCGGGGGGCGCATGCATGTTTGAAACGAGCGGACTTTCGTCTGTGGGAAATGTAGGCGCACGCAATGCGGAAGAAGCAAAAATTATTTTGAAAGAATTAAGAATCCCGCTGATCGCGGAGGATACCGGTTTAAATTACGGACGTACGGTAGAACTGGATTGTGAGACCGGAGATTTCAGAATTAAATCGGTTGGAAAAGAAATTAAAGTAATATAGAGGGACAGAAGATGAAAACCAATGGTGTACCTGCTATTATTATGTTGGCGGCAGGGTTTATTGACTGTGTGATTGCAATTCTTACGCACATGTCACTTTGGAATTTTACAAGACAGCTGTTACTGGTACTTGTCCTGTTTTATGTGATCGGTTGTGTGGTGAAAATGATCATTGACCGAAACTTCAAGGATATGGAAGATGACCAGAACGGGGAAGAAACGGAAGAGTCCAAAGAGGAGCAGGAAGCGGAAAGCTCTGA